>Ga0209489_105700_pt1 | contig 21187 bp, 8 predicted proteins | sample SiratrowhiteBW_FD_187527 | JGI IMG/M metagenome (GOLD analysis project Ga0209489, IMG submission 187527) | Root nodule microbial communities of legume samples collected from California, USA - Siratro white BW (SPAdes) (version 2) | ecosystem: Host-associated > Plants > Roots > Nodule | place: USA...
CTTTCCTTAGCCAGAACTTTCGTAATAGCACTTCTACAATATCACACTGTCTCCCAGAACAATCCTTTTCTGATGTGGAAGATCAGACAAAGCTGCAACCACAGAGCATACTAAGAATTCAGTATCCAAAACCAAGTGGCTCTGATACCACTTGTTAGAAATGATGTCTCTAAGTTGAGTGTACGGATGCCAGCGGAAGCACGCCCAATATTTAAGTGGAGAAAACTAAAGCACATAAATAATACCAAGAAAAAATGCACACCGAATTTAACGTGGAAAACCCCCTTTAGTGTTGAGGAAAAAATCATGAGCCAAACTCCGAGAAATTCACTATATTCAAAACAATTACAATATAGTAAACCCCAATAGGATCTCCAGTGAAATACTAAAGTTCCCAAGAAATTCTCAGTGTATCCTCACAACACTCTTAAACTTTCTCTCACACTCTATATAACTATCTCACTTAAACTCTTAACATTTGGAAATGCTTCAGGTGTGGGATATTTGATACCAAGGCTTAAGGCCTTTATTTATAGCAAGCAAAGGGGTTGTCCTTTCTCCACCCACTGATATGGGACTTTGAGAGGCACAATAACAGAACCACCACTTCCTCCGCAGTTCTCCACCCTTTCCGTTCTCCACTGAACCGCCACTTTTCCTTATCCTCGTCACCATTAACCTTTGACACAAGTCCTTAACCATCACTCAAGCATTTCCGTAGCCATCCAAACTCCTAAATCGCCATTAGCCATCACGAACCATGTCTCTGTTGCCGTCGGGAAACTACCAAGAACATCGTATGTGTTAAGCTCATAGGCACCTACAAAGAGAGGCACGACTGCTCTCTCATCTTCTTTCAAAATCCTAATACAAATTAGGGTACATAGAAATGTAATAAAGGTTGTGGGCCTAGCCCAATTTCAATAATAATATAAAAATATAGAAAGTGAAAATGTGAAAAAGTGGAATGTGAGTGAATTTAAAAGTGTAGGGAGCGTGAGTGACGTGAGCTAATTTCTTTATGGCAAAAATGAGTAGCTATTGCGGTGACACATGGCATGTTAAGGTTTGCTTTAATACTCTAAGGCAGCAAGCGTGGAAATTAAGGGCATTGCTTTGTTTTCTTTTGGCATTGTATGATATAATATTTTTTTTTATTTTACAATTTTAAAAATATACAAAATAAAGTGGCATTGCATAAGTAAAAAGTTGGGTGCAGCTCCCATTTTCTTTTTTTATATATTGTATTCTTTTTTTTTTCTTTGATGTGAATTTTTGTTATTTTTTTCTCTCTATCTCATTTAAGTATTTTTTTTATGCAATAATGAAAAAAAGTGTTGGTAATATTTTTTTACATTTTTTTCACATTTTAAATAAATTATTGATTAAAATTTTCAAATGACCGTTCGTGTTACGTATGCGTCTAACGATATCTAAAAGAAAGTTTAATTTCAAAAAAAATAATAAAAATTTAAAAATTTAAAAATAAAAAAATATCTAAGTTTTTTTAACAACTTGTCTATCCTTTAGAACTATGTATTTAGAATTATGTATTCCCTGATTCTTCACCCATTGAGAATGTTGATACGTAAGAGCAAGGTCAATCCTTGTCGGGTCTTTTAATTTAAAAAATTATTATTTTATTTTTAATTGCATTTTAATTATATTTTTGGGAAAAATAAATATTTTATAAATCACATTTTATTTTGCTCATTTGATTAAAGGTAGCTCATCTCTAGTTGGCAGACTTTTCTTGATTTTCCATAGTTTTTCATAATGAATTATGGTGGCGACTTCATCTCTTTCTTTTCATTAGTTTTTATTTCTTTTTTCGAATCGCCATACCCGTCGTGATCGTGGTCGCGGCATATGTCATTTGACGTAGTGTTACAACATTAAAATAAAATACTAAAAGTAAAATTAAAACAACACAACAATATTTTTTTGTTAGAAAATAAAATACATACCCAGATCAAAATCAGATCACAAATAATTTCAATTTCGAAAGATTACAAAAACTTTATTTATATTTTCAAACTTTTTTGGACATATGTAAATTCAATTTCCCCATCCCAAAATTTCCCTCGATAATGTTTTTCACAATATTTTCTTAATCAAAATAATATATTAATGCACAAGCTCAATAAGCATTCAATAATAGTTCCACGACTAGAATCAAATTTATTTTCAGTAATTTTTTTAGCTAACAGTTATTTATTTCTCAAATAATAGAAAAAGAGAGATAGAAATACACCAAAGTGAAATTCTGATATGTTGAAATATTATATTCTTGATTATATTGTAGTTGGTGGAATATGTTTTTGCTAGATTTAAGATATGATTCTAAAAAAATTAGAGAAATAATAAAAGAAAAGAAAACTAGAGAAAAGACTTAAAGGAATAAAGAAAAACTAAAAAGAAGAAGAAAGAAAAAAAAAAAGTGCCTTGGTCTTACACAAAAAGTTTTAATAAATTCAATTTTAGAAAATTTCGAGCAAAATAAATAATAGTATGATTAGTTTTCACTTAAAAATAATAATGATAGAACCAAATTTAATTTGACCTGAAAAGTGTAAAGATTTAAATTACACATTATGACTAAAAGTACAACTATTTTTTATTATAAACTAAATATAGTTAATATTAGCATTTAACAATTTATTTTATATTTTTTTCCTCAACATATAATGTAGCATGTGATTAAAAATGTTATTATAATAATGATTAGTTTGTATTAATGTGTAGTATTCATAAATCAACTACCGTGACGGCACACATTATAAGAACTGTTTATAAATCTATATTAAATAGTTTTCATTCATTTTAACATGTAATTATTTTGTCGTATGAGTTTTTCATTGCACCTGAGTAAAAAATTAATTACGTTTGCAGCATTATAACTATAATTCTCGTTCCACCGTCTAGTTTTTCCACTGTAAAAATCAAGCATGAATTTATCAATATAATATATATATATATATATATATATATATATATATATATATATATATATATATAATTTTAGAACGTATGAGTAGATAATGTCTAATTACTACCTCAACACATGGGTTAATATATAATTTATTTATATGATAATGTATTTAAAATGTTTACTTTTTTAAACAATAGATATAAAGTTGAAGTACTGTTAGCCAAATATAAAAATTAAATTAATTATAAATAAAAATTAGTACTTAATATATATATAATTAAATTATAAATATAAAAAAATATGCAATGAACTCTTCCTATATTTATCTGAATTTAAATTATAAGAATAGGAACTGAGAAAATAAAACCTGTGTTTAAATTTGTCCTGTTGACAGGTCTGTTTTGTATCCCGTTTATCTACGTGTATTTTTTTCATTAATTAAATAATAGTAGAGGATAACTCTTTATAACAAAAGGATAAGAATACTCTACTAAGAAAACAATATATCTTTTCTAAAATTTATAAAACACATGTTTTCCGTTTAATATAATAAAATATACATTTTAACGAAATTATACTTTCCTTTTTTTATAAAAAAGATATATTTAAAGAAAATTTATTTTATATACTATTTTGCTTTAAATTTTCTAAAATGGTCTGCTTATTATTAACTTAAAATCAATAAAATTTAGTACAAAAATCATCACGTGGTTCACTTATAAGTATTAGATCGTATCGAAACTTTTTTTATTTATGTATAAAGAAAAACCACAAATTTGTCAAACCAAATAATATGATTTTATTCCAATAATCGGTCAACTAGAAAACAACAAAAGGAAGAGTAGTTTTATGATATATTTCTCTTTCTTTTTGCATCAAATGAAGTTCCCTATTAAACGGATAATTGAAAATGGAAGAACTATATAATAGTAATTTAATCATTATTTAAAAATAACTAATGCCATGTTAAACTATACTCTAATTTTATAAAAATGATCCTCTGATTTATATAAAAAAATATAATCTAAGATTAATTTCATTTTTAATCAATGAAATATATTATACTATTTCATTCTTTCATGTTTCAATTATATCAATTTACTGAATATTACTCGCAATTGAAAATTAAATATTACAAGTGTTGCAATTATCGATTTTAGTTCTCCAACAAGTCTTAAATTGTTATCACATTCTAGTTCATAGAATAATTGAAATTAAGAAATTATTGTGCATGAGAAACGATTCGCACTTCGAAACTTGTGTGATTAAAATCATACTTTTTGTTCTTTTGAAGTAGGTAATTAACACAAATGAATTTAAAACATTGAAACTTTCACCATTGCAAGAGAGAACTTTATCTTAAAATCATGGTTAAAGTAGAAAAATCTGGTTTTTCTTATTTAAAAATATAAGATATGTATGTGAAAAAGTGTAACGTTGAGATGAATTTGCGGCAAAATAACATCATCGGTCTTCAGTTTGTTTGTTCGGAGTCGGTGGTAGTTGGACTTCAAAGTCAAAACGGTGTCGGTGGGTCTATCTATCCACCAACTTTCTCTTTTTTATTTTTTTATCTATTTTATTTTTTTCTTTCGGCATTCTAATTCATTTTTCTTAATTCTTTTTTGCCTCTAACAAATAGGATAACCACACTCTTTTTGTATTTTATTTCGTAAAATACCAACACGCTTGCCCAACCATTTCTGTTATTGCTTTCAAACCGTGTAAAGATTTCTCATTGGGTGTGTTATAATTACACATTATTTTTTTAGGGATTAATTACGCATTATTTACTACTTTTAGATATTGATCATATCATACGTTGACAATCATTCTTTGTTATCCATTTTTATTTTACTTTTATATATATAAAAGAATCTTATTCTGACGTGGATTAGAACTTTAATTTGGATATGTTTATTCTCCACTTCACTGGTTCATTGGTATATACTTTAATTTTCTAGTTAACTAATACAAATAAAGTTTCTTTAACAGATTGTATATATAAATTTTTAGTTTGGAATATGTTAAGATCTTAATTTCTGAAAATAAAAAATAAATAATTATTTACACACATATCTTAAAAATGGTCTCAAGTTTCTTTCCCCATTTAACACTGGTATATCTTATAAGAATTTCATAACAATTGGTGTAAATATTAATTAATGCGTTGGTGGCATGGTGATGTCACATGCAAAAATGAAAATTAATCTACATTTATTATTTTTATTTTATAAATATGATAATAATATTAATTTATTAATGATAGTAGGCTTACATATACTTTTTATTAGTTTTTATATATAGTTTTATATGTATCTTCTAAATATAGATGTTTTAATAAAATAATATTACTTTTAATCAAAAATCATAATTATTATTTATAAACATGTAATGCTCCCAAAAATTTATTGTCATCTTATTTAAGTTCATTTTACCCCGGTTGAATGCACAAAATATGATCCTACACAATTTAAAACATAAGTTTTATAGTTGAAGATGATTTATAAGTCATTAGAACTAGAACATATGGTGAATTCCATGTTAATAATTCTAGTCATAGTATTATTAATAGTAATATATATATATATATATATATATAATATAAACAAAATCAAAAATTTGGTTTAGTTACCTTTTATATTAATATTAATTTATTTATTTATTCAATTTAATCTCTCTATTAATAAATCTAAATTTTAAAAATACAACAATCTAATCATTTTATAGTTCAATCATTTTCTTTTGAGATATAAAAATGCCTTAACGTGACTCTTTCGTAAAATTGACATCATAATTTTATAAATTGTCACTGTATATTAAATTAAAACTATATCGATACTTGTTTGGTAATAATTTTATCGATATTTTTTCGGATTACACCACATACCTCTAATCCGAAATCCGAAAGGTTAAACATGAAATGTTTTTCGAAGTGTACACTCTGGAAGTCCCTTTCTCTCTGTCTCTTTTTTTTCTGCTTCTGTTTCTTTTTACATATTACAGTGGTGCGGTGTACAATATGTTGTAAAAGACGGCTGAAAACACACAAATAAAATTTCGAAGGCTTGATAAAAATTAATGTCCTTAAAAATTTATCCGCGATAAATGTATAAGTTCCCCAGGATACAACAGAAACTTCTCAGTTCAAAATCGAGGATCTTAGAACTAGCAAGCTTGCTCTTTAATGAGAAAAAATACCCAAGATATTTAGAGAAGAAATAGAGAAAAAGAAGAGAGAATATGTGAAGAAGAAAAGATGAGGAGCTCTTGGTATGTGTTTTCCGGAATGGGGGAGGTCCCCTATTTATAGAAGATGGGGAGTGAGAGGTTTGGACTATGAAGGAATAGAAGAAGAAACGACCTCCACCATTCACGCTCAAGAACGGCTCCAATGTTCCAAAATCAACTTCAACATTCGAAAATCAAACCCACGTTCAATGCTTGAGGTGTGAAAGAAATGGATTTGAAGGAAGATAACAACCCACGTTAGCTTCAACGTTCGAAAAGCAGCTGATTTTCATCTGTCTTCATCGTAACCGAAGCCACGTTCTATAGCTTCTAGAATCAGCTGAAAAATTTATAGATCTGGGTGCGATTAGGTGGTTAGGGTTCCAAATCTGTTTTCCCCTTTTGAACGTTTTGCAATACTTTGTTTTTATAACAATCCCTCACATATTGCAAAATGTCTTAAATAATAAGAAAGAAAATAAATAAATCTTAGGTCTCATAAGATGTAATGCATCAGAGCTGGTATAGCAAGCTATATGAACTAGTCCTAGATCGATGAACTTAACACACAGTGTAATTGGTATAGCAAGCTATATGAACCAAGACACTTAGTATGTGTTAGAGATTTATCAATCACAATACACCTCCACAATTCTTGTTGTTATCGCTGTGTTGCGCCTAATAGGCCATGCGCGTGCTCGGTATTCATGAGTGCTCTAGATATCTTGCCAAGATCTCATGCAAGCGACCCCACTTAACACTCATATAGGTGATTTCATCAAGTATATGCTGCAAATCATACACCACCCATAAGGGATATGAAAATCATTAAAACTTTGTTATAAGCTAAAATTCGTACTCCACATAAATTTTAAAGACAAAGTTTACCTTCTCAATAATGCAGTATCTAGCACCTTCACACACCATAGGAATGGACAAATTGATTTTAAATCAATTTTGTGTTAGTAGAACTAACAAGTGACTTGTTCTTACCTATATGAACCTTATTCATGGGATCTCCAATCACAAAGGTTGGGTTTCCATCAATTGTTTGTTTACCCATATGAACGGCCAAATTCCGTTCTAACTTAACATAATCAATGGAAATTGTTTCCCTCTTTAGCAGCTACTTTACCAAATTATGTCTCAATTGTATATGTCTATTCTTTCCATTATAAGTTTTGTTTTTAGCTATAGCTATTGCCGATTAGCAATCACAATGTATTGATACAGATGGGGTTCGTTTCATTCCTAATGGAATGTTTGCTAAGAAGTTTTTCAACCACTCAGCTTCACTTCCAGCCATTTTAAGAGCAACAAACTCTGATTCCATTGTTGATCTAGCAATAATGGTTTGTCTGGCTGATCTCCATGTAACTGCATCACCACCAAGTGTAAATACATAACCACTAGTGCATTTTGTCTCATCTGAATCAGAGATCCAGTTAGCATCACTGTACCCTTCTAGCACAGTGGGAAATCCCCTATATTCAATGACACAATCCATTATACCTCTTAAATATCTCATAAGTCTTGCAAGTGCATCCTAATGATCCTGACTAGGAGATTGAGTATATTTGCTTAGTCTACTTACTGCATAAGCAATGTTTGGTCTAGAAAAGCTCATTAAATGTAATAAGCTCCCAATTATCTGGGCAGACTGAGATTGAGAAATAGATTATCCTCTATTTTTCATTAACTTGGAGTTAGCATCATAAGGGGTGCTTACTGATTTAAAATCATAACAACCAAACTTCCTAAGAAGTTTCTCAGTATATTGCTCTTGAGATAGTAATATACTATCTCCCTTCCTTAAGACTTTAACTCCTAGAATCACACTTGCTTCACCCATGTCTTTCATTTCAAACTTAGATTCAAGAAACAATTTTGTTTTAGAAACTATATCAATACATGTACCAAAAATAAGCATGTCATCCACATATAAACATATAATGAGACATTCACCATTTTCAGATTTAGTGTACACACATTTATCAACATCATTAGTAGAAAAACCATCACATAGTAAAACATTATCAAGTTTTTCATGCCATTGTTTTGGTGCTTGTTTAAGCCCATACAAAGATTTTAAAAGTTTGCATACCTTTTCTTCTTGGCCAGGAGCTACACATCCTTCAGGTTGAGTCATATAAATTTCTTCCTCTAGTTCACCATTCAAAAAGGCTGTCTTAACATCTATTTGATGAATAACTAACCTGTAGATAGATGCTAGAGCTAGCAACACTCTAATAGAAGAAATTCTGGTAATTGGAGCAAAAGTATCAAAATATTTTATGTTGGGTTTTTGAGAAAACCCTTTTGCTACTAATCTTGCCTTATACTTTTATATCGATCCATCAGGAGGATATTTCTTCTTGAAGATCCACTTACAACCAATAGATTTTGCTCCTTTAGAAAATTTACTAAAGTCCAAGTGTTATTTTTCTTAATAGAATCAACTTCAGTCCTAATGGCCTTGTCCCAATGCTTAGCATCAGGAACACTAATAGCTTCTGAAAAAATTATTGGTTCATTTTCAACAAGATAAGTATAAAAAACATCTCTATAGGAAGTTTCCTTTCTCTGTCTTTTACTCCTCCTCAAATCCTGACACATTGTATCACTAGCAATGTCTATAGGTTGTTCAGAAGCACCAATAACCTTTAAGGGAAATATATGTTCAAAAAACTTAACATTTTTTGTTTCTACTATAGTATTACGTTCAATTATGTTACTATTAAGAACAAGAAACCTATTGGCAACATTATGTTCACTATAACCTAAAAACAAGCAATCAAAAGTTTTAGAACCTACTTTTCTTTTCTTAGGATCAGGTAACATCACTTTAGCTAAACACCCCCACACTCTTAAATATTTAATATTAGGTTGAAAACCTTTCCACAACTCATAGGGTGTTTTGCTAGTTTTCTTATGAGGTATTCTATTTTGCAAAAAACATGCTATAAGAAGAGCTTCACCCCAAAGATTATCAGGAGCATTAGAACTAATAAGCATAACATTCATCATTTCTTTAAGAGTCCTATCTTTTCTTTCTGCTAATCCATTTGATTCAGGTGAATATGGCAGGGTTACTTCATGAATAATTCCTTCTTTAACACAATAATCATTAAATGAAAGATATTCACCACCTCTATTTGATCTAATCTTTTTAATCTTCTTATCTAATTGATTTTCAACTTCAGTTTTATAAGAAAGAAACATATCAAAAACTCCATCTTTATGTTTTATTACGTACATTTTTGTATATCTTGAATTATCATCTATTAAAGTTACAAAATAATTTTTGCCACCTCTAGTCTTGGTTTGCTTTAAATCAACAAGATCAGTATGAATTAATCCTAGCAACTCAGTTTGACATTTTACAAAATGACATACTTTCTTTGTAATTTTTTATTCTACACATACATCACATTTCCTACTTTGTTTATCATGCATGTTAATTAATCCTAGTCGTTGCAATTTAATAACATATGAAGAATTTACATGTCCTAATCTAGCATGCCAAATATCATAAGAGTCAATAATATAAGCAGAAGACATAGATCCAGATTCATTAATAATATCAGAAACATTGAGTACAAAAAGACCTTGTTCACAATATCCCTTTCTCACAAACACATTATTTTTTGTCATCTCAATCTTATCAAATTTGAATGACACTTTGACCCCTACCTTTCCTAGTAGTGCTACAGAGATCAAATTAACTCTGATTGATGGCACATGCAGCACGTCACTTAAAGCCAAAGTCTTTCCATATGTGAGCTTTAGAAGAACTTTACCTTTTTCTAGGACAGAAGTAGTCCTAAAATCACCAAGATAAACTTGTTCTTCTCCATCCCCTACACTGGAGTAGGAGGAAAATGCATTTTTGTTTGCACAGATATGTCTGGTAGCCCTAGAGTCTACCACCCATTTGCTCACATTTGTCACAAGGTTCACTTGTGAAATGACCAAATTGTATCTTTCCCTTCGACTATATTTGCCTTAGGAGGATTGTCGTTCTTGATCCTGTGTCTGCACTGAGGTGTATGGTGACCTGGCCTTCTACAAACAAAGCAGTTTCCCTTATTCTTAATGGTGGGTTTAGGTCCACTGAAACGGAAAAAATTAGTTTTATTCTTTTTCTTGTGATCAGGTTTTTTCTCATACCTTTTTGGAGCTTGGTCTGTCTTTTATCATATTTGCTTTGGCAAATAAAGCCTTAGCTCTTGCAGTAGCACACTCCTTCCGATTGGTGTCTTCAATGATCATGTGAGTGATGAGGTCTGGTAGTGACATCTGTCTATGCCTATACTTCAACTGTTGTTTGTAGTCTGTCCAGGATTGCGAAAGTTTCTCAATCAGAAGTTCTAAAACAAATTCATCAAGTAGAATAATATTTTCTACTTTAATGTCTTCAAGTAGCTTGTGATATTCATTGATTTGAATCTTGATATCCTTGTGCTTTATCATCTCCTAGCGGTAGCACTTTCCGATAACGAATATTTGTCAGATGACATCTTCGGAAGTGTATTTGAGAATAAGAGAATCTCAAATTTCCTTTGCTTCCTTCTAAGAGCAATACACATCGAACAAGTCGTTAGATAATGCACTGAGCATTGTGTGACGACATACCTTATTTGCGTGAATCCAATCTTCAATTTGTTTCACAAGAGAACTGGTGTCCGGTTTGGACGTCGTAAGTGCAGAAGCAACTTCATACATATCTAACAGGGTAGACACACGTTCCTGCAAGCGTCGGAAGTTTTGGCCTGAGAAAACTTCAATTTTCGAAACATTTGGAAATGGCTTCCCAAAGATGGTTTATGTTCCGGAAGCACCGTTTGACATCTCCAGTGCAATGTTGTTGTTTTCCACACTATCAGCCATAAGTCCTTAAGATTGTTGTAAAAGACAACTGAAAACACACAAATAAAATTCCGGAGATGTCCCCTAGGATACAACATGAACTTCTCAGTTCAAAACCGAGAATCTCAGAACTGGCAAACTCGCTCTTTAATGAGCAAAAAATACCCAAGATATTTAGAGAAGAAATAGTGAAAGAGAAGAGAGAATATGTGAAGAAGAGAAGAAGAGAAGATGAGGAGCTCTTGGTGTGTGTTTTCCGGAATGGTAGAGATCCCCTATTTATAGAGGATGGGGAGTGAGAGGTTTGGACTGTGAAGGAGTAGAAGAAGAAACAACCTCCACCATCCACGCTCAAAAACGACTCCAACGTTCCAAAATCAGCTTCAACGTTCGAAAATAAAACCAAGTTCAATGCTTGAGGTGCTGAAGAAACGAATTTGAAGGAAGATAACAACCCAAGTTGGCTTCAACGTTTGAAAAGCAGTTGATTTTCGTCCGTCTTCATTGCAACCGAAGCCATGTTCCATAACTTCTAGAATTAGCCGAAAGATTTGCAGATTTGGGTGCGATTGGGTGGTTAGGGTTCCAAATCCGTTTTTCCCCTTTTGAACGTTTTGCAATATTCTACATATTCTGTAGATGACGACCCTTCTACGGACACTGATACCCGTATGACACTTGGACGACATGTATTGATGAATTGTCCAATATAAAAAATAATTTTGTAAGTATATGATAATTTTAACATAATTGTAACACAATTTTAAAAGAGAATGATGTAATAATTTTTCAAAAAATCATAAACTTATTATAAAGATAACATACAAATCTTATATATAATAAAAAATATTTAGATTATACATGTTAATTTTCATTTTTTGAATTTTTGATAAATTAATTAGATTCATTTTTTTTATGTTTAACTAACTTTATTCACATATAATTTTTTAATACATAAATCTTGATTTTCAATTTATATAATTTATAATGATCTAATATATATATATTTAAGAGATCACACATATCTATGTTCGCATCGTATCTATATCCGTATCAGTATCCGTTCTTCGGATGCTTATGTCTTTATATATTTTACGTCAAGTTGTCCTGGATTGATATATAATTGTATGTATAATAAAAGAGTTTTGTGATGTTATTGCAGGAAACGACGCCGTTAGCTGGTTCCTCTGCTGGAGAAATAGTGTGTGCTGTGATTGCTTACGGAGCTAGTATGGAGAAAGCATTGACTGCTATTAAAATATTGGCTGATGATTGTCGGAATCGACGGACTGCAATTCGCTAGGGTATCCATGCCTCAATTCTGAATTCTTTTAACTAATACATTATTAGTTAGTAAAATAGTGTATGCGCGAATATGAAGATATGCTTTCGGATTATATAATTTTAGAGATGAAATTTAATTTAAATGATTTCCTGGATTGTAAAATTCAGAAGTTAGTGTAGTTGTTAAACTATTTTCTGAATTGTATAATTTAAAAACATAAAATATCATAATGGCTTCCAAAATATTCTATATTATTCGAAAGCTATTTAAATCAGATTTCATCCTTTGAATTATAAAATCTAAAAGTCTGTAAATTTGTAAAGAAAGTTACATTTTTTTTTCGTGCCGCCATCTTCTGTCAATCCAGAACGTAAACAGTGTAGGATGAAACCAAAAAGATGTAATTGAAAATGAAGAGAAAAAGAGTAGTTTTAGATTTTAAAATTAGTATCCGAGGTAATTTCGTATTTTCATGTATGGTATAGAGGTACAGAATGATATATTATGGAGGTGGAGGAAGAAGCTATCATCTCAAGGATCAATTAAAATTCTCCACAAGCAACAACATCCATGGATCATGCATATATCATTCACATTTTTACTTTTCGCAACCCTCATATTCCCCCTGCACCTGGGTGCTTCACGTGGAAAGTAACACTAGGAAGAAGAAAAAATTAAAGGTTATTTTGGTCATTATAATATAAGCATGGAGGTGCATAAACATAATAAATACGAGTCAACTGAATTATTTATCAACTCAATCATTGTTATAAAACTTATTATACTATATTTTAATTTATCTTTTATAAGTTTCATTGTATATATTTTTACAAAAATTAAAAAAAAAATAATAAGAAAATATTATAAAACACATGTTTTAAGCTTACTATCTAAATATAATATGCAATTAACAAATCATTAAATTTTGTAGATTCCACCATCTAACCTCTCACAATTTTACAATTTTTAAATAAATTTTGTTATTAAAAAACCTTTGCTAGAGGTTGTTACTTCTCCTCATTAAAAAAACCAATCCAACTTTACTGTAAACTTTCGTATGGATTGGTTCGTCCCACATTTGGTTCTAAAAAATGAGTTAAAATTGATTGATCAATATAAAAATTGTAGGTTAATTCTGTTAATCCGTTTTATATCATGATTGGTCCATATGTTTGCAAGCGCATCAGTAAAATTTAAAAATAAGTCTACATTCTAACAATAATTTTATTTTGATATTTTATATTTTTGTTGTACCAATGATTCTAGCATTCAAAATAAAATGTTAAGATAAATAAATATAAAATCAACATTTACATTTAAATAATAATAACAAAGTTAAATCTTTCATGATAAAAATACGGAAAGAAATTATTATCTAACTTATTAAAAGACTATTGCAATTAATTATGATGTTGATATTGTTTTGATTTCAAAAGTATTATTATTGTTTATCCATTTTAATAACATTCAAATATAGTTAACTTTTTGCTACAAAATATGCATATTAACTCATTTTGTTCCGTAATTAATTTGCACATGTTATAAATTATGTAGAACAAACTTAAATCGATTAACGAGTTAAAATACTTAATCCACTTTCATATCTTTTCTGAAAAATTGGAATATGTTGGTCTACGTTTTCATCCCTAAGTATCTCTTAAGACACTAACTTATAATAATAAAACTAACATCACAGAAAAAAATAATGTTAAAAGAGATTTTTTTTATTAAAGATTACAAAATTTCAAATAAACCATTCACATAATAGGAAATTTTGAAATTCTTAATAATTCTCCAGGATATTTACCAAATCGCATTAAAATTTATTATTTTAATATTTTTTTATATTACATCATCTAGACATTTTGAAATGCGTTCTTGGGAAGAGTGTCTTAGATATCGAAACTCAGCAAGCACATTCCAGCTCTGCCCTTTTCACTTCAGTAAGCACATTTCACCTTCGAGCATCTTATCTTTGCTATCTCGGCACATCCCATATCTCCGACTTCCGTGCATGTCACCTTCGCAATGTCTGTACATTCAGCTTCCTTTATTCAATAAGTTCCTCTTCTTTAACTCTAACAGAAATTCATGATCTTTAAAATTGATGTTAACTTTCTTACACCCTAAATAATTTCAGTTAACACTTATTGAATTATTTTTTTGTGAACATATTAGATTAATAAGTAGTGCATTATCGTTTTTCTTACCGGAAACGTTCCACATTAGGAGTGTCTGTGGTTGGTCTCTCGCTCTCTTTTAGGCATTAAGGTATTTTTCTTATTGAAGTCAACTGCTTTAGTATTTAACTTTGAATAAAATCTAAATTCATTTCATTTTAACAAAGCTAAACTTCACCCTATTATTTTTTATTATTTTCAATTGTATGTATTTTTTCAATTATAGACTTTTTCTCCCTATGACTCTATTTTATTTTTTTTAGAGTGTATATGTTTAGACTGGATAAGTGAAGAAATTTAGTTTGATACTCTATTCTTATTCTGTTTTCAATTATATGTGGTTTTCATTTGAACTTGATTCAATCCATCTCTAAGGCATATTTTCACTTGTACATATGCACTGTAACCAATGCTGGGAGATAGAAATGGAGAAGGCAGAAAAGCTATACGAATCAAGTAGGCTTGACAACATGAGGTTGGACAAACATGTGGGTGCTATCCAAAACATGTATGATGAACTTATCAGATGCAGGCAATGAAGCATTCATATTGATGATATATTGTGCCATATGAATGTCATTGCACAAGACAATTTAGCTTAATCATTGATGCAGATTACAGAAGTGAAAGGAAAAATCAATTAACATAGTTAATTTTTAATAAACTTAAAAACCAAAACTTTTGGGAAGAAGTTTTCTGTCCTAGGAAGAGTAATACTTAGAGATTCCAACAATAGCTAGATGTAAAAATAATCATTTGAATAGTTGGCATACAGTAGTCTTAATTACACAACTTTCAACTTTCAAAAATACAACTTTCAAAGAGGTGATACCAGGAAATGAAGATTCCTTTAGTGGCATTGACCATGGTATACAACCTTCCTGGAAAGAAAACTAAGAAAAGTTACAACAGTCACCATAACATTAGTCATCATTATAGATAGTTATTAATAACTAGATCAATGATATCTTCAATTGATATTTTGACAACCAATAAGTAATAAATTTCTACAGCCATTTAACAATCACTATTCATCCGTTTATCCCACAATCATACAAGAATTTCAGGTAAGAATATTTCTATTGGAAAGGGATGCAAAAATATGTTAAGAATTGGGTAAAACAATGTACATTTGAGTTTGGTTGGGATCATATCCTTTGAAGGGTGTATCTGAGGTTCCAGAGGTTCCAGAGGTTGACATGGCTAAGAAAATGGCAAAGAAAATTTAGAGTGAAATGAAGAGAGGACAGAAGAGAATAGGGACTGGAGAAGGTATATATAGATTTATACAATGTTGGTTGTTAAAAAAAATATAGAATTATACAGAAGATAAAGACATAAAGAGTTACTAAGGATGAAGAGCTTCCACTGAAACCTTGATTGTTCTTAATTTTTCTCATTTCCATTTCCCTTGTGGTTTGGCGGCTCTGCGCTTCACTGCTTGAGCCATATGGGTTTAAACCATCTGCAGCACCATGTTCTACTTCAAAACACACACAAAAAGAATAATGTTAGTTTGATACAGTTGGGTTTTAACCCCTATTTGATAGTATTTTTGTCAAAGCATTTTACGTGGCATGGTCATTTTTTGTAGTGTGTTGTAAGGGTAAATTTGGTTTTTGCCTCTGAAACCTGAAATGCAAGTTTGGCACTTGTTCATTCCATTCTCTGCACTCCTCTCACGCTCTCTTGCTCTCTCTGCCTCTGCTCCCGTCTCCACTCCCGTTTTCATTCTCCTTTTTGTCTCCTTGCTTTTGTATCTGTACTTTCGTTTTGTCTGCTCTTGTCTCTCTACTCTTGTCTTCTCTGTGGGTGTTTTTCTTCCGTTTTCCATCAAAAGTTGTTAAAGGTGAATCTTTTATAAGGTTTTCATGGAAAAGGAATTGTTTTTCATCGTTTAAATATTCGTCTTGTATGATTTCCGTATAGGGTTTAGGTTTGTGGAGTAAAGGTTGTTCTTTTATGGGCTTTTTAGTGAAAAGGGAAGATCTTTATTTGGTTTCACGGTTTAGGGTTTTGAGAAAGACCTTTATTTGTATAATTTTTGTTAAGGGTTTAAGGTTTTGAGAAAGACGGGATGTGTTGTGTGCTGGGAGAAAAATTACAACAAGTATTGGGCTGAGGATTGACTGGGTTTGAAAACACATGAAGGCATCAACCTAATGGTTACCCATGGCTTAACGAGGGGACACCTCAGTTGTAATTTTGGCGACTGATATCAAACCTCTTCACAAGGACCATTTCTTTCAAAAGAAATTGTCATGAGGATTAATCATGCTTTTATTGACCACATCATGTTCATTTCAATGACCTCTCTGCCTTAATACTGGTTTTTTGGCTTCCATAAACCAAATGGTTGCCCATGCCTTAACGAGGGGACACCTCAGTTGTAGTTTTGGCGACTGATATCAAATCTCTTCATAAGGACAATTTCTTTGAAAGGAAGTTATCATGAGGATTAATCACGCTTTCATTGACCACATCATGTTCATTTTAATGACCTCTCTATCTTAATACTGGTTTTTTGGCTTCCATCAACCCAATGGTTACCTATATTTTAACGAGGGGACACCTCAGTTGTAGTTTTGGCGACTAATATCAAACCTCTTCATAAAGACCATTTCTTTCAAATTAAGTTGTCATGAGGATTAATCACACTTTTGTTGACTACATCATGTTCATTTTAATGACCTCTCTGCCTTAATACTGGTTTTTTTCACATTACATCGCCGCAGTGGTTACCCATCGCTTAACGAGGGGATACCTCAGTTGTAGTTTTGGCGACTGATATCAAACCTCTTCACAAGGAGCATTTCTTTCAAAGGAAATTGTCATGAGGATTAATCATGCTTTCATTGACCACATCATGTTCATTTTAATGACCTCTCTGCCTTAATATTGGATTTTTGGCTTCCATAAACCAAATGGTTGCCCATGTCATAACGAGGGGACGTCTCAGTTGTAGTTTTGACGACTGATATTGAACCTCTTCATAAAGACCATTTCTTTCAAATTAAGTTTTCATGAGGATTTTCACGTTTTTATTGACTACATCATGTTCATTTTAATGACCTCTCTGGCTTGATACTGATTTTTCACATTACATCGCCGTAGTGGTTATCCATGGCTTAACGAGGGGATATCTCAGTTGTAGTTTTGGCGACTGCACTCAAAATAATCATATTACAGTACTTCATATTACAATATTTACAGTACTTCATATTAACAACAATAATTGTAACAATATTTACAGTACTTCATAATAACAACAATAATTGTAACAATATTTACACTACTACATATTAACTATAAACGCTAAATAATATAGTTCTGTACAAGCAATTACAACAATCATGTACTACTGTGGTAAGGAATAATAGCAAGTTCTGAACTTAAATTGATCAAATTGACAGCAAATAGCACAATTTGGCGTTTGCAATTATCCTCATAGACAACCTATTGATACACAAGCTGCTGCCGAAAACTGTGAAGATCAGACTACAAATAAACCATGATCAACCAAATTAAAATGTGAGCAACTCAACCAAAAATACAGAGAACCATAAAAGTATAACTAAACTATTACAAATTGTGGAGTATACAGACATATTTTTCCACCAGCAACCAAAAATAACACTGTAAAACGACCATTAAAAACATTTTTTTTCCTTTCTAGCATCAATGTTCAAACACCAAAGCAAAACATCCAAGTTCAGTTAGATGACCATTTCTACAAATTAACCTGTGTGCATTAATAATGGTTCTAACTCTACATTAATCAGCAGTTACCCCTTCTTTAACGAGGGGACACCTTAGTGCATGTTTTGACGACTCAACACACATGTGTTCATCACTTGCCAAAACAAATATATTCAAACATTACAAACCTAAAACCCTTACAAAAAACATTCTTTTTCCACCAACAACCAAGAAGAACATTGTAAATCACATATAAGACTAAACTTTACTTCAACCACCAACAGAAATCAAACGACAAACGCAAAAACCTTTTCTATTTCAGCAATGACCAAGAACAGAACTGTTAAACGACAAAAAAGACTTCATTTTCCATAAAAAATCACATAAAAACTCAAACTTTACATGGAAATCAAACGAAAAAAAAAACATCATTTTCCATAAAAAATCACTTAAAAGAGTAACCTTTGCTTCCTTTTCCAACATAAATGACATAAAAAATCATCCTCTAGCTTATACCGATGACAAACCATTGAGGTGGACGAACCTTTAGCAAGAGAGTGCAGACAAAGCGAGAGAGGTTCAGATCAATGCAAGAGAGCTAGAGAGAGCCAGAGAGCACAACGAGAGCGAGAGAGAGCCTAGAGAACGTAGAGAGAGCTAGAGAGCCAGAGAGTGAGAGAGTGACAGAGTGCTTTGGACGCGAATGGCTTTTGGGCTGCCTTCAGTCGCTTTACACACTGGTTTAAAAAACTAATATTTTTACCACATCAGCAGTGTCAAATAAATGTCATACCACAACGTACCAGTGTCAAAGTAATATTACTCCACACAAAAACCTCTGTTTCTTGGCTACTTGTAACTAAGAAACTCACATGAATTCATAAATATATACACAGTGAATTTCTTAGTTAAAAGTATTAAGCACAATACTTATCTTAAAAGTAGTATAAAAAGTGGACGCAAAATAGTCCACTTTAAAGTTGAAAGTTTGAGAATTTTTAGCCTGATGCACTATGTTTGTCTATCTCTCGTGTCATTAAAGAGTAGTATAATAAGTTAATTCGTCCATTAAAAACAGATTATTAATGCATTAAGAATTTATAATTATGATTTGTACAAAAAGTAAAAACCTCATAATACCTGTTTTATTGCTTTTCTCATGAGTTATTTCACATTTTTCTTTTAATTTTCTTGTTCAAAAGTATAAGTACTTAATATTTATAACATTTATAAGAGTTCAATAAGTTTTTAATTCCTATAATAAATATGGCTTAGTCTATTTTTCCTGTATAAGAAAATATTTGTTAGTTTTTAATTTCTTGACATTTTTTAAACATCCTTCCTTAGTTTTTATTATTAAATATAGTAATTTATTGCTAAAATTAGAAAAATTTAATTAGGACAATTAAACAAACAAAAAATATTTAAATTTATATAATTATATTTTAAATACAAAATTTAATTTAATAATATATGTTATTTAATATTAATAAGGTAATTATATTTGTTCTTTTACCTTTCTTATTTAATAATTACATTTAATATTATGTTTTATTTAAAATCATTATATTATACTCAAAACCTGTTTTTCTATATATTAATTTTAATGTTTAATATATTTCTATAATATATTAAATTATGTTTAATTTAAAAAAATGATATATTTTTTATATTTCTATCCATACTCAATTTAGAAATAAATAAATAATAGAATAAAATATGGTTTGAATTATTACAAACATTATCCAATTTTATAATTAATTTAGTACCAAAAAAAATATTGATTAATTTGTTTTTAAAAAAAATATGTATTCAATTAAGTGATCTATTTAATATTTTTTATAAATAAGAAAATCAAGTATAACTATTTTTAATATTATGAGAAATAATTTTTATGTTATTTTTTAAAATAGTAATTAAATTATGAAAATAAATAACATTACGTGTAATTTTAAAGAATTTAATTCTTAAAAGTATAAATCGTATTCTATTATTTTATTTTTAGAGAAAATTTTTGTTATAGTATATTAGAAAATATTTTTTTACAATCAATCAAAATTAATATAAATAGAATTATAACTGTCTAAATAAATTATAATTATTTTTATAAAAAATATAATATTGAAAGTAAATTTTGGTGAAAAAGGTAAAATTAATATATAGAATTATTTTATTTATATAAATAAGAAATATACTACTTAAAATTGTATTTAAAAAAATTAACTTAGTTTTGAAATATTATTCTTCTTTATTTAAATTATATTAATTAACAATTTCCTTTTCTAACATTAGTTTAACTATAATTAAGAAAGGCCTAAAACGGAATTGCAAAAAAAATCTCATGAATTAGAAAATATTCTTAGAGAAAGTAAAACAAACTAGGTCCAAAAGAAAAATATTCAAATGTTGTTCAACTGATAATGTTATTTTTAGTCAAAATTTTAAATCTAACTTTAGTAACTTGTTCCATATTTAATGCTGCAAATAATGTGAGAGATACACGGAATATGGCTCGTCATGACAATTGTGTCTCACTCGCATATCACACGCATTCCACGCAATGTCTTGCAACAACATTCAACACAGTAATAATTTATTTTCTTCCAACTTTGTTCCTTTATCTTTTCTTTTCACTGTTTTCATGATTGAATAGAGATTTTTCATTATATTGCAATTAATAACTTTAAATTATAATATATTCTTTTTAAATATAATTACAATGAATAAATTTAGTTAAAAAAACCAAACATTTTAATAAAACTATCTGCTGGACAGTTTCCCTTAAAATTATGGCACAAAGAGAGTAACATTACAATGTTTTCTTACATTAAAGTAAAATTAAGAGTATTGTAGTGTTAAAATATCATTTATAACACTTTTTTTTTATATTAAAAGAAACAGATCAGAGAAAAGATAAAAGTATGATGTATGAGAAGGAATTGAGAAAACATTGCAAAAGGAGCATTGGATTTCCCTTATTATTATATAATT
>Ga0209489_105701_pt1 | contig 21186 bp, 12 predicted proteins | sample SiratrowhiteBW_FD_187527 | JGI IMG/M metagenome (GOLD analysis project Ga0209489, IMG submission 187527) | Root nodule microbial communities of legume samples collected from California, USA - Siratro white BW (SPAdes) (version 2) | ecosystem: Host-associated > Plants > Roots > Nodule | place...
AGGTGCTAACACCTTCCCTACACGTAACCGACTCCCGGACTTTAGTTTGGTTCGAAGATCAGATTTTTGGTTTTTCTGTAGTTTTCCATAATAAACTATAGTGGCGACTCTACGAAACTTAAAATAATTTCTTTTCGCCGTCCCCGTCGTGACCCCGGTTGCGACAATGTACAATCTAGTTTTGAATCTGTTTGTGATATTTGTCATTTTTCTAAACAACATAAACTTCTTTTTCGACATAGTGACACTAGTTTCTTGAATGCATTTGATTTAATTCATATTGATATATGGGGCCCAATTAATATTCTCTCTGTTCATGGTCATAGATATTTTCTAACTATAGTGGATGACTGTACTAGACATACTTGGATATATGTCATGAAAGTTAAATCTGATATTGGACCTTTATTACACGATTTTGTTACTTATGTTAAAAATCAGTTTGGACAAAATATCAAAATTATTAGATCTGATAATGGAAAAGAGTTTGTTTTTAACACTATTTTTGATAAGTTTGGTATTTTACATCAAAGAACTTGTGTTGAAACCCCTCAACATATTATGTTGTTGAAAGGAAGCATCAACATATTCTAAACATTACTCGTAGTCTTATGATTCAATCAGGACTACCTAAAGCCTATTGGTCATATATTGTTTGCTTGTTGTTTATCTTATAAATAGACTTCCTTCCATTGTTATTAACTACAAAACTCCTTATGAGTTAATATATAAATCCCTTCCTACGTATCTTAACTTATAAACCATAGGTTCTTTATGCTTTGCCTTCACTCTTGATGGAAATAGAACTAAACTTGAACCTGGGGCAAGAAAATGTGTTTTTCTCAGATTTAAAACTGGAATTAAAGGATATGTGGTACTAGATACCAATACCATAGAGATTTTTATAAACAAAAATATTATCTTCTATGAAAATATTTTTTCATATAAAATAATTCATAATCAGAATCGTAACATTGAAGAAGAAACTCGTGATATTATTCAAAGAGATTTTGATTTTTTTTTTAAGGAATGTTTTAACCACAATCTTGATAACAACAATTTGGAAATTGAAACTGATAGAAATTTTAGTGAAAATGAGAATGATTATAGACAGGATAACAAAATACAAGACAACAGATAGATGGTCAAACACTTAGAAGATCTACTAGATGTTAAGACTTTATTCGACAAGTGTATAGAGTCATAAGTAATATAGTGAGTTAGGTAAAGATGTCGATTCCTCAGGGAACAATTCTATTTTAAAATTTCAGCGTCACTACTCAATAAGCAAATTCAGTCTTAAATGGAGATTTGGTTTGACTAACAAGTACTACTAACATGCAGTTTAAAAATAAAGTTAATAAGCAGTAAAAATATTTTGAACGATTGGAGAAACACCCTAGGATTGAACTCATCTAATCTTACTCGTTTGTACCTTGAACAAATTGTGAAATATAACAACGGTAACTATTCAGTTTCGAGGCACATACAAAAATCACCCACATTGATTCCTCAAATCTGAGATTCATAAGAAAACTTTCTAGATGTAGATTCCTCCGCTATATCCAACATTAAAAGAAGATGTTTTGCATACAATAAGTCGGAACCCTATTCCTAGAATCCTAAATTATTGCGTATTTTCCTCTAGGTCATAAACTCAAAATCACTTTCCAGCAGCTTTCAAGAATTAAAAACAAGATTGTATAGATTATATAAAACCAAGCATGAAGAATGAGAGGGAATCTGAATAACACTGAATATTATAAATCACAATCTCGAGTACAAATGAGTTTCGAAAAGATTACATTCAATCCCAAGATATGAAGATTTAGCTACCCATGGCAGCTATTAAAGCTCAACAAACGGAAGATAGCTTGAGAACGAAAGACTTTCGCTTGGATCTCGTCACTTCTATGCTTCTTTGCTCCTCCCAGTTCAGATCCCCTTGTCGTTGCCTCCAAAAACCCTTATAAACACGTTTCCTGGTTTAGTTCGAGTGACTTTTCGCTTGAGCTAACCAAGTTTCGCCCAAGCGTGCTTGTTTCAGCTTCTGTCAAAAAGGTGTCTTGGTCGGGCAAAACATTCCTTGCCTGAAGCAAAAATTCAAGGTGCTCTCTAGAAAGATCTCGCCCGAGTGAACTGCATTTTGCCTGGGGCGAGATTTTAAGGTGCTCTGGGCGAGCTATGGTGACAACCTCTGCACCTTATCTCCATTCTTACATGTATTCGCCTAGGCGGACTTTTCCTTGCTTGGGCGAGTATTCCTTTAACTTTTTGGCTCTCTCTTTTTTTCTTTGCAGATCTTTCAATCTTTCTTTGTCTTCATATTTCTATTCCTGAAAGTCACAACAACTGAGATTAATTGAATTCTTTTGACTCATGAATTAGTTTTTAAATACAAATCCAAAAACTCTACATTTGGGGTTAAATAATTCCTTAAGAACACTTAAACTCTCACAAATTCCAGTCTTTTCAAGTCTGAAACTACTGAAATTTGGCATTTATCACTAGACAAAAAAGAGTTTCAACATTTCTGAAAGATTATCATCATCAAGTAAACAGTTCCAATTCCAAAGAATTTTTTAGCACTAATTATCCTATATCATCAGTTTTATCTTATAAATCTCTTTCTGAAAACCATTTGAGGTGCACTATGGCTATATCAACTATTCATGAACCTCAAAACTTTAAGGAAGTCTGCCAAGATCAAAATTGGGTGATTGCTATGGAAAAGGAAATACAGACTCTACAAGTAAATAAAACATGGTATCTTACAGACTAAAAAGACATCCATCAGATGTAAATGGGTATACAAAGTTAAACATAAGCATATGAATCTATTGAGAGATATAAAGCCCGATTGGTTGCAAAGGGATATAATAAATTGGAAGGGATTGACTACTTAGATACTTTTTCACCTGTTGCTAAACTTACTACAATTGTACCTGTCAAATTATTACTTGACATATGCATCTGCTAGAAGGTTTCGAGGTGGAGGTAAGGAGGATTATGTGTGTAAATTGAAGAAGTCGTTGTATAGGCTAAACTAAGTCCTAGATAGTAGTATAAAAGGTTCAACCAGATCATTGTCTATTAAGGGTAGAACATGAGTCCTTACAATCCTTGTGTTTATTATAAAAAAGTGGGGAATGGTAAGTTTGTCTACTTACTATTTATAGATGACATGTTCATTGAATATTGAGATGAACTTGAGATTAGAAGGTTGAAGTTATTACTTGGTAGTAAAATTTGATATGGGCATACAAAAAGTGATTTTAGAATAGAGATCAAGGTTGATCAAGTCTATAAAAAGTTCTTTTTATGTCAAAAGAAGTGCATAAAAAAAGATGCTAAGACATTTTGGGGTTGAGCATGCTAAAGTCTTGAGCACACTTTTGAAAGTGTTTATAATAATGCATAATGAATAATACCTTACTAAAATGAAAGAAAAATAAAATAGAGATAGAGATAAAATGATACTAACCTTTGAATTCTCCTTTTGGTGTTGAGAAAATCTCTATATTATGTGTGTAAATCAAAAACTTAAAAACACCGTGTAGTTTTATGTGAGAACAAAGCTTAAGTAAATTGTCAGTGTGTAATCTTTCTTGAAGAAAAGAGTTTAGTGAGATCAAAGCAAAGTTAGTAGTGCAAAAGATGAATATGAACAGGGTTTGTCATTGTGTGAATATCCCCTTTTAAAATCTTTCTTTGACCTTTCAATTGTTTTCTAACTTTTTTTTTTTCAATCAATTACTCTTTATTATGAAATTGAAAAATGAATTCTCTTAATTCTCTATTATTTTCAATTAAAAACAAATAGGTATAATTCAAATCCAAGAATGAATTCTCTTTAATTTCAATTAAAGAGAATATGAATTCTCCTTAATTTTCTATTATTTCCAATTAATTTCAATGAAAAAAATATCTTCAATTTCAATTAATAAGAATATGAATTCTTCTTGATTTTCTATTATTTCCAATTAATTTCAATAAAAAAATTAATTCCCTTTAATTTTAATTAAATAGAATATGAATCCTCTTTAGTTTCAATTAAGCAGAATGCTACAGTTAGGAATATAGAGAACCATGTGAGAGTGGTGTAGAAAGAGATGTGTAAGGAGTAAAATTGACCAAATTAGAGAGGAATCTGTGATAAAACCAATGGTGTGAGTACTAGAATATTTTTATTTGAAATCTTAAGGAAATTGGGCTTCTATCAATTTTTATTTTTCTACATATTGTTTTAAGATGGACCAAATTTTCTTTTTCTTTTTTCATAAAAATGAAATAGGACAAAAAAATTTATTTTTAATGTCAATGAAAATGATATAACAAATGAAGATATTTTTTTATTTTCTAAAATGAGACAAAAACCCTAAACTATATTTTTTCTGCTTTATTTCAAAAAAAATAAAAAATAAAAGAATATGTATTTTTTATTTTTACTATTATTATTTTAATTTTTTTATTTTTATTGAAAATAAGAGAGAACAATAAAAATCTAAAGTTAAACCAAATGATTAATTTTTTTTTTTATTTTTCAAGGACTGATTAGAAAATTTTTCTTCTTTTTTTAGTAATAAACCAAACTACTGAAAGATTATTTATTTTAACATTTTATTTTATTTTATTATGTTTACATTTATTTCTTATTATCATATCTATTTTATTATTATTTTTTATTTTTTATATTTTTATTTATCCGAATGAAATTGGGTGTTGGCAATGTTCACTAAACCAAATGTTGCCCAGCTAGACAATCTATTGAGTATGTATGTGACCAAACTTGAGAAAGAGCATGAAAAAGTTGTGAAGTGGATCTTGAGCAATTGGCAAGCAAAATGTGTGCTACTCACAAGTGACATGTGGCAGCCCATCACGCAAGACACGTGGCAGCCCATTACGCAAGACACGTGGAAGGATACGTAGAACAAAAGTCAAATTTGAATGAACCGTAACAAGTTGGGCCTTAAGCTGGAATGAGCCCATTGGACATAAGTACTCCAGACCCATTATAACACCTGCTTCACTTAGACCTTCAACTGACTTGAGTGTTAAAATGCTTGTAGGACCTCCTTCCAGAAACGTAGACTTTGACAATACTTGCAGGACCTCCTTCCGGAAATGTAGACTTTGAAGGATTGGAAAAGCAGTAAGAATTAGGGAGTATCAAGAACGACTAAAGACTTTGTTGTTGTTAGAATTAGCTGGTCTCTTACAGAAACAGAAAATAATTGCAAAACAAGATAGAATTTATAGATCTTAGAGCATGAACTATTTTTAGGATGTAGAGTGTGATGGTTGTAAACTATTTTCTACTAGCACAATTGTGTAAAAGTAATAGATATATCTAATAGTTGAGTTGTGTGATAGTCTAATGAACTAGTAGTCTGTCGTATATTTTCGTTAAGTTAATTATTTATTATTAAGTATTTTTAATAACCACTCGTTATTTTGTATCCATATATAAAGTTAACTTGTATTTGTCACGAATATATAAAAAAATATTCAATTATAATTGTTATTCACACTTGTACTGTTTATTCACAGTTTCATGCAATTCACAACCAGTATTACATTATTTCTTTTATAATTTTTTTTTCCTTTCAACACTAAGTGAAAAAAAAAGGCAATTAATTTTGCAGAACATTAAAAACAACAGAGACTAGCTGATTGCTATAGTAAACTACAGTAACATATATCTTAAGAACCCAAAATCCACTCATGCTAAATCTAAAATCTGAGTTTCAATCTGATATAGGTTAGCTATTTTCAGTTCAAACTCGTCTAAATTTGAATGAGAGCTTCTTTAATGTAATGATCTTAAATTTAAGACTCAAATATTATAAAAGATTCTCATTGAAGCACACTCATAAGACATGCTAAAATTTTAAAGTTAAAACCTAAATCTTATATAATATCCTAACTTTTAAGAATGAAAAAAAAAAATCCTGTAATGTCTTTTAAATCTAAAATCTGAAACCTGATCACATAACAAAAAACTCATATGGAAAGATACTAAAATGAGATACCGAGATTCTAAAATTAAGACCTGAATATTCTAGAATAATACCCTTACTTTTAAAAATAAAAAAAAAATCTCTAATATCAACAACAAATTAAAACTCCAATATTAAATTAATACTTTATTATAATGATTAAATTATTTTTTAAAATATAAATACATTTTTATAAAAAATGTAGGAATTATATAACTTTAATATTGAAATAAAACTTATAAAAATGGTTTAAATTAACGTGATATAAAAATTCTCATTCAAACTAAATAAACTTGTAAGACCTTTTCATTTTAGATGCTATATATCAGATTACATGAACAATGATAAAATATAATTTAGGTTTAGGATTTAGGGTTTTGACGAGTGAACAATTTGATATTCTATTATACTTTTCATTTTAGTTTTTTTGTTTATATTTCCATTTGCTCATTGATTATTATTTTTAATTTATTCAAATCATTAGGGAATCGCAAAGAGATTCAACTAGATAAAAGGTTAGACATATAAAGATATAATATTTAGTATTTACAAATTTGAAAGAGTCTTTATTTCTTTAAATTTAGTGTTTAAGGATTAAAACGATAATTACTCGTTTGAGAAACTAAAAAAATATTTTTTATAAATTGAAAAATAAAAATTATTATTATTCTGAATTTCAAGAATTATAAAAGCATATTTAAATTTACTTTTGAAACTGTTGACGAAATAAATATAATGTAAAAATAATGTCGATATTTAAGCAAACAATTATAAAAAAGTGTAAAACTAAAAGAAATACTTAAGTGATTTCATGAAATATGCCAAATGATGTGTAATTTAACTACGTCACTTTCCATTGGGTGATAGTCTTGTCATATAAAGTTTTATCACTAAATTGGTAACGGGATATTCACTCTGACCTTAAAATGGGATATTTTCACTTCTATTTTAATCTTTTGGTTTAGTTAAATATTAATTATATTATAAAATTATTATTTTTTAATTCAATTTGTATTTGAAGTTTTTGCTCTATTAAAATGTCCCAAATTTTGAATTCATATTTTTATGTTTTTCCTTTTGTCGTTTGAATTAAGATAATATCACCGATATCTTATATTGTTATTATTTGAAAAATAAATCTGTTATTATTTAAAAAATAAAATATAACATAATTAAATCTTGAATTTCTCTTAAGTTTAATTTTTATTAAAACATTATTTTATTAAATATTTAAAATTTTTATATTTTTCAATTAAGTATATACATATTAATTATCATTATAAAAATTACAATACCATAAACTTTGATAAGAAAAAAAAAATCTTTAATATTATAATTATCTTTGAAAGAAATGACATAGTTTTATTTTATATTTGATATTAAAATAAAAATAAAATCTATATGAAGAAACAAAATAATGTCTTTTGGTTTATAAATAATTAAGTCTCCAAAACTTAATATTTGTTGTTGTTAAATTTCCTGAATTGTGTTTGAGATATAAAAGATTATATCATTCAGTTCATAATAGACTCAATTAAAAATTATACTTTATATATTTTGTCATTTTGCAATATGTAAAGTAATTCATGACAAAATTTCAATATATTCAATTTAAAATATAATTTTTTTGAATATTTAATAAAATATTGATTGAAAATAATCAAATTTAAGAATGTGCTTAAGACTTGATTAAATTTTAATTCTATTAAGGAAACAGAGGATTTAGAAACAATAAAGATTGGTTTTAATTTCAAATTTTAATTAAGTAATACACGGATCTTTTATTTATTTTTTTATTTTTTATCAATCCTTATAATTTCACTGTTTTACATAATTCCTGGTTCTTCTAACCCACTGAGCACAAAGACTGACGGCGTAACTCTACTTTTCCTTCTCACTTCCCAATCTCTTCTCTTCGATTTTGGCGCCTTCGAGCCAATTCTGAATGTGTCGCTTCTTCTTCATACTCGCTGTTTCTGCTCTCTGATTCCATCCTTTCTCCATTATTCTCAGCGTCGTCGTTGTTGAAAAATTGATACCATGGTTAGTTTGCTTTTTCGTTTATTTATTTTCCCTCTTTTATTTTCCACTTGGTTTTTCCCACCTTTTTGTTTCTGCACTCATTGATATTTTTATTACTCTTCGGCATTGAAAAATTGCCTTTGTGAATGTGTAGTTGCTGCGTGATACAATTCCTTCAAATATTTTTCTTTTGAGTTTTTTTTTCTTTTTTTTTTCGGGAAAATAGTTAATGTTACCCCACTTTTGTTATTTTTTTTTTGTGGGGGGAGGTGGGGGGCTTGGGAGAGAGATAATGAACGAAATAACAAAGGAAGAGATTGAAAGAGATGGGTGTGACAATTGATTTATGAAAAATGCAGAGAGGATTTGGAAGAAAAATGGTGTGGAAAGTGATGGAAGAAGTGAATATGTGATATAGTTTTATTTTTACTAATTCTTGTTTTTTTTTTTTTAGACTCTTTTAACATTTTGTTGTCGTTTCACAACTGTGGAGATCAATTTGATATATTTGTAGAATTAGCACTGTGCTTTGTGATATGTAATGGTTAGTTTGTTAGTTATGTAGATATTGATAAATTGTACATTGTTAAATGAGCCCAATGTTTTTAGGATTCACTGCTGTTAAATAGCCATTATAGCCAAATCCTTGGATCACCATTGCTAATGTGGTTGGGGCATGCATCCTGCATCTCTTGTCATCTCTATTCAAGTGAAATTTTGAATTAAAATCTTTTATGCATTTTATTTTTGTTTGCGTACAACATAAATTTTAATACATGTGTAAGTGATATATATTTTATGTGTCAACCGCTATGAGACTTCTTCTATTTGTCCATAACGCTGTCTGCTATATGATATAGTGGATTATGAAAATTATTGGCTTTCTGCCATTTTTCATAATCCACAATTCATAACATTGCTAAGATGTAAGGCTGATATAAAGATTTGTCTCATCCTTGGTTGCGTGGGCATAGCAGTAGCGCTTGTTTTGGACAGTATGAGATAAATGTTGGAGGTTGAATATTTAAATTGCTTTTAATAAAAAAAGACTAAGTAGGTTTGTGCTTGGTGATTGTTGTTTTCCTTGTAAAAGTGGCCTTTCATAACACTATGAGGAAGAGGATTACTAGGCTGTGTGTAGTCGAACATATTAAGAGTTTTAGTTTCATAGCACCTGTTCTATTTGCAACATTTTTTAATTTGTCCGTTTTTGTTATGAAGCATTTTAAATTCGTTAGAGTTTTCACAAAATCTGGATGCCATATCAGCCATATCTAGAGTTTTAGATGCATGGCAGATTAGTCAGGGAGTAGCATTTTGTTTGGAAAGTTGAATGGTGTGATGTCTAGTTAGAAGTTATATTTGGTTTGGCTTAGGATGATTATATTTTCTTAATTGTGATATGCACTATAGTGCTGAATTTTTGAACCAGTTGTCTAGGATGTATGAGAGGTTAGAAACATGTATAATGTTCGGTAGTTAACATTGATAAGCCTGCACAAAATGTTTTCTATCTGGATGGAAATAGTGAAGCGATTGTGCCACCACATGTTTCATTTAATAAAATTTATGGAGCACCAAATTTTGCTGAAGTGGTATATAAATGAACATGCTGGTACAAGTAACTTAATTTTGCATTATCAAGTTGGGACCCAATTATGGTTATTGTGATAATATTTCATTTTCAACCTTTTTTTTTTTTCTTATTAAAACTGAATGTTTTTCAAAATTGTGATTTGGTTGAGAGTTCAACGTTCTTTTTGATTTAGTCTGGTTGAGCTGTTGGATTGCTCAAATGGTTCAATGACTTGATCCTGATTGCAAGCAACTCCAGGTGATAGTGTAACTAGTGTGGTCAGTCTGGCTACTAAACCTGTGGTGGCCTAAGAATGTTTCTGTGTCTCTTCTTCAACCTTCTTAATTTCATACTTGAATGCTTTAGCAATATCAATTTATGCGCTGCTTTATGTTTGAATGTTTATTTACAGAATGGGAGGTTTCTAAATGGACATAACTGGAATGATATATCATTTAGAGATTGCAGTCAGAGCCAGTTCTACTACCATCATCAAGTTCCTCATCATGGTTGGGATTCCTTCTATGCTGGTGGTACATATGTACCGTATCATGGTTGGGATTTCCGCTCTGCTGGTGGTACCTATGTGCCTCATCATATCTCTGAATCTACTATTTCTGCAGTAGGACCATTACACCGGCCACAACCAAAGGCATATTGTAAAATTTGTAAGGTTAAGCTGTCTAGTTACAAAAATTTGGAAGAACATAACCGTGGAAAGAAACATCAAAGAATGTTAAAGCCACGCGAGGATACAGAGACTCTAAGAATAGCAAATGGGAAGATTCCAAATTCTCAAGTGGATTTGGCAGTTCAACCTAAGAAAATTCTTAAATCTGGGGAAAATGGATGTAAAGAAAAAAAAGTGATTTCTGAAGCTACTGTTTCCAAGCACAAGAATAAAGGAGTTACTTCTGAAGTTCCGGATGAAGGGAAACCTAGGGATAACACTAGGGTACAGGGTGGGGTTACATCGGAAGTTCCAGCCGAAGGGAAACCCAGGGATAACACTAGGGTACAGGGTGCTGTTACATCGGAAGTTCCAGTCGAAGGGAAACCCAGGGATAACACAAATGCACGGGGTCATAATTTCAAGCGTAAGATTAGTGGAGCCAAAACTGGTAAATACATGAAGACAAATGATGGGGTAAGAAGGCCCATGGAAGCATCAAAACTTGATATCAATTCTCCGTCAGCTTATGTGGAATCTCCTGTCCAATTACCTGCATTAGCAACGCATCCAACTGCAACATCCCATACAGTGGCCCCATCACCTGTAGTAGGATCAAGTTTCAAATTTGTATATCAGCATATCTTAGCCTTTCAAACACAAGTATTGGCAGGCAAAGAATATCATGATATTCCAAATCCTACTGTAGAAACAAGAAATCATCCACATGCCGCTTCCTATTCAAACATTAACCCCCAACCTGAAGTTGTGAGTTCTGATTCTGCAGCGAAAGGGATAAAACCATCAAAAATGGGATACTGTAAAATTTGTGAGGTCCACCTACCACCCCCTGGCAAAATGAAGGAATTGGAATTACATAACAAAGGAAAGAGACATCAAAGAATGTTGAGACATGGAAGAGAGTTGAAACAACAGCAGATATTAGGGAGTCAAAAAAGTTCAAATGAGCAGATTTCAAATTCTCATAAGAATTTAGTAGTTCAACAGAAAACTGAAAAAAATGGGGACCCACTAAAAATGAGTTCTGAGGCTAGTATGTCGGAGCACAAAAATTACCTGCAGAAAGGTATGGGGCTGACCTCAGAATTTGCAGCAAAAGGACCTGAAATGAAACCTACAGATAACAGTGGTGGTCACAGTCATGGTTTCAACCATAAGAGCAGAAGAGCCGAAACAGGTAAATACATGAAGAATGATGAGGTGAGAAGACCTGTGGAATCATCAAAACTCAATATCAATTCCCAATTAAAATCTGTAGAATCTCCTGTACAAAACTCAATACCTGCTTTAGCACCGCTGCCTGGGCCTATTGCATCTCACATAATTGCACCAACACTTGTGGTGGAATCAAGTCTTGAGCCACAAATTCAACACATTTCATCATCACAGACACCTGTATCAGAGGGCAATGAACATTATGAGATTGAAAATCCGAATGTAGAAGCGACTGATCAGCCACATGGCCCTGCAGATTCTAATATTAACATCCAAACTGAAGATATGGGTTCTGATTCTGCCGCAATGGCAATGGCACCATCAGTAGGATTTATGACATCTCAGGTATTTGCTCCATCTCTGGCAGTGGCATCTAATTGTGAACCTCAAATTCAACATGTTTTCAAGACATGTGTGTTAGAAGAAAACAAAAAACATCATGAGATTCAGAATCCCACTTTGAAAACAAATTATCAGCCACCAACATCAGCGAGATCAAGTTCTGAACTCCAAATTCAACATGTTTTACATATTGAAACAGAATCTCAGTTATCAGAAGGCACAACTGATCCTGGGAGTCAAAATTGCACTGAGAAAAACAATCAGCTGCTGCCATCAGTTCTAGCAGAGTTCAATTCCCCTTCATGTTGTGGTGCTGACGCCCACTCTGCAGATGGATGTTCCAATCATGAACAAGAGATGGATATTATCACCCGTCCGTCAGGGTCAGGGACCACTCAGCGGTCTCAGGTTCTTCTCATTTTCTATTTTTATGTGATGCTAACAAATAATAGTTTGCTCAAGAGATTTCGTTACAAAATTGCTATAAATTTATTGTTTGGTGTTAGTGAACTAATTTTGAGCATTACTATTACCGTAACAGGATGGTTATGCATAACCTACCCATTATGATATATTTAGACTTGTCAAAATGATCAAATCTGTAATTCTAATAGTTAATAGTTTTTTCTTGATTAACCATTTTAAATATGATTTTTTGTGTACAGATAGTGTCTCATATTGATAAAAGGACATAAACCACAAATCTTTTTATCATGTTCTTTAGCAAGAACAATGGTGCACCAGATGTGGCAAGTTTTATGACTCTTGTCTGATCATCATTTTGAGATAATCTTTTTTGTTAACACAAAACCTACTAGTTTTTGCTTGCATACATTTGTTACAGTAATATTTGGACGAATGTGTTTCTTTTCAGATTTACACTTGCTTTTATAAATATCACTGAAGTAAAATTCTGTACAATTTTTGTTGCAGTTGGCTGTTTGTCTTAAATGTGGTGATGTAGGCTTTCGAGAGACACTTGTCTTTTGCAAGAAGTGTCAGGTTTATGCTGTTCATAGGTACTTCTATTTGTACTTGCTTAAATGTACTTTTAGCAGTTTTCATCACCGGGCTTGACTCAGATGCTGTGACTTATAATGTGCCCATGCCAAGGGTACATTCTTAAAAAATTTTTGTCAATAGTAAGGAGGGAGTACACCCATTTTAGGTGCCGAATCCATAGAATATTGAAGTGATACAATGCATGGTATATGTATCTTGAACCTGTGTCAAAATGCATGTGGTATATTGTAAGATACAATTGTATTAATACCATGAACTTCCTTTCAAGCCCCATAATTTGATGAACTATGAAGTTATAGTTTCACGTTCTTAAATGCATATATATTGAAATTATACTTGTCAACTCCCTTTTCAGGTATTGTTTAGATGGGCCTGTAATTTTTACCGGTGATGTTAATTGGTTTTGCGATTGTGAGACGGAGGTAGTAGAGACATCTGCAAAAAATGTCTCTCTAAACTCGGCAAATATTTCATCTCAAAATAGCAGAGAGGGAGTGAAGAACAAGCAAGGGCCACAAAATATTGAAGCTAAAACATCGGTGCTGTTATCTGACAATCATAGTTTGTCTCATCATGGGCTGTCTCAATGCAGTGACACCGCTGAAAAGGAAAAGTTTGGGAAAGAGTGTCAAGCAGCTCCCAAAGATGAAGCTAATACTGAGGACTCTATGATTGTGACTGTTCCACATCCTATTGCAGATCCAGTCTGGAGGTAAGAAATTTGTTTTCTTCCTTAGAAGCGGATAATTTTTCTAGCTTGTATGACAAACCGTTCTTTAAAGTTAAATTCTGGCCAACAGGGGAAATCTGTGCCTCTTCTACCCTAGTATTTGTACTGTCGTCGGGCTTATAGCTCGTATTTCCACTTTAGCATGCTCCAAAGTTCTGAAGGAGACAGAATTTTTCCCTGATGTGCTTTGCCCGGACTTGCTCTCAAGAACTGCGGTGTGGCCAATGTCTTTCGTGAATTGTGGTCCAAATGAGGATAGCGTTGCTCTTTATTTCTTTCCTGACACTGAAAGGTAATTTTAAAGATAAACTAACATGATCTCGTTCTTCTCTCTTTAATTCAGTATTAACTATTAAATCTGTCATGCTTTTACAGTGTTGAGACGTCCTATGACAAGCTGGTTGATCACATGATGTCCAGTGACCTCGCCATAAGAGCTGTGGTTGAAAATGCAGATCTTCTAATTTTTCCTTCTGCATTACTCCCTGTCCAATGCCGAAGTGAGTCACATTTATATTTGATAGAACTCTTTTCAATGGCACATTCCAAATTTATTGTTTGTAAAACGAAATTGTGTAGTGATTCGATTGAATTTCTTGTTTTACAGGATTTCACGAAAAGTACTACTTGTGGGGGGTCTTCAGAGCAAAAAAAACTTCACGCAATACAAATGATGCGGTGTGTGGTGAGGTTACTAATGGGCACAAGCCCTTAAACCTTCAGAAACAGAGTCAGCCAAGGACTTATGCTAGTTCATGTTCACTCAATCAGTAATTCAGGGTCTCTATATTATTGACGCGAATTAGTACATTTTGATAGTTAGTAACTGTTTATTTACTGTGTTTGATAAAACTGGCGTTTTAGAATTTAGTTATTAGCAGGGCGTTTCATGATAATTTATGGTCTGTAACAAAATGATAAGTAAGGATTGATGTATAAATTTTTAATTTTAGTACATAAATATATAATAAAAATAGTAGAATTAATTATATTTAAAATATCAAACATTATTATAATTATAAAAAATTAAAAAGACGTCTTATAATTATTATCTCATCAATCCATGTCATCTTTCATTATTAATACTCACTAATAGTAGGCAAAATAAAAATACAATAAGTGATGGTAAAAAATTGTTTCTTCCACCGTTTTGAGGTGCAAAATCATTATAATAACACTAATGTGAATATTTTTTCACAATATTTTAATAGATGAATTTGTTAAATCATTCAACATTTTGGGAACGTATTAATTTCAATTTTAAAAAAATTTCTTTCGACTGCTCACATTTAGCAATAATCTATAAGCGATTGATACATTTGGATAAAAATTTGCGCTTTTGTCAAACTCAGAATTTTTATAACATTTGAAACAGAATCAACACAAAAATTATGATTAAGGATTACAATCAATTAAAATAGGAATTTAGGAATTGAAAACATAATAACAAAAGCTTTATCTAAGGCATTATAAACAAGATTTGATAAACAACCACGGTCCAAAAAATGGGTGAAATTTTTATAGGATCACGAGACGTATGGAGGAACCTTGGTTGAGATATTCTCACTATTAATTTAGCAAAATAATCATCTCAATTTAAATTCCAAAAAAGTATAAATTTAAATTTAGTTGTAGTTCTTGTCTCTTTTGTAAGTAAATAAAAGAGAATTATTCTCAGTGTGTTCCAAGCAAATACAATTTGTCTCAGTAGTTAACATATTTTAATTGGTTTTGGGTTCAAATAATTATTTTATTTTATTACTCAAAGTATGTTATACATGTAATCAACTTAACCTCTTCAGACCTCTTCAAAGTATCTTGTTGGTTGGAGTTTAGATCTTCTTTGTTCACGAAATCGTTAGTGTATCTAAAACCAGTATTCAGGTTCAAAGATTATTTTTTTTTCCCTTAGTGCTCATGTAGCTTTCTCATATTGTTAGACCCATACACAATTTCAAAGTGAACAATTTGTTATATTATGCACAACCCTATTAGAAGTAAATTCAAACACGATGTAAATAAAATTTTCAAGATTTCAATTTTTTTTTCTCAAAATAGTTCTAAGTAAAGTGCTCAAAGTTCTATTTACAACCTTTGTTTGCGAATCATCTATTTACAACTTTTGTTTGCCCATCATCTATTTGGAGATAATCAACAATAAAATATAAAAGCTTGGTACTTAACTTATCTTATAATATCCTTCAAAAGTGACTAAAGGATTTTGTATCTTGATCACTCGGAGTACTTCTTAGTACATGAAATCTTATTACCTCCTTAAAAAACAGGTCAATTATATGACAAACATCATCAATATTTTTACAAAGAATAAAATGAGTCATTTTAAAATATCTATCAACAACCACAAAATAAAATCTTTCTCTCTTTGACTCCGTAAGAAACCCAATACAAAGTTTATTGAAATATCAAGCAAAAGACCATAGGCAAATGAGTATACAAACCATATGATCTCACTTTTCATTTGGCCTTGTTACAAGTAATGTAATTTTCACAAAATTTATGTACATCACATGAAGATAATAAAAATGTTCATGCATAGTGTCAAAGGTCCTTTGAACCCCAAAGTGTCCCATTATTACTAAAAGATCCCTAATGAAACATTTAAGTACACATTCTTTTCTTTTTTAAAGAAGTAATCATTGTACCTAAAATGCCCATTGGTGCTATAATTTGTGCAAGTAAGAAAAAATTCAGCAAATTCAGAATCATGTGGATAGTTTCTTTTAAAATTCAAGACCAAACAATTTTATTTCTAAGAATAGAAATCAATACATGTCGTATAGACAAAGCAACAATCACACTATTTCCTTTCCTTTTTTATGCTTTACGACATATGAAAATTGTTCTAGAAATTCAACACATTTGACATGTCTTTTATTTGATTTTATTTGACCTTTTAAATACTTTAAATACTCATGATTACTACGAATTACAAATTCTTAAGATAAAATATAGTGTTTCTAAGTTTGTAATGCTTCTCACTAAGGCATATAATTCTTTATTATTACAAGTGGGATAGTTTAAGGCCATTCCATTTAACTTTTTACTAAATAAACAATTGGATGACCTTCTTGCATCAAAATAATCCCTATATCCATATTATATGCATCACATTCAATTTCAAAAAGATCGTGCAAAGTTTGGTAATGCAAGAATAGGGACATTAGTCAATCCATGCTTAAGGGAAGTAAATGTTTTTTCTTGTTTTTCTTTCGATTAAAACCCAACATACTTTCTACAATCTCATTTAGGGGTGCTACCAAGATACTAAAATTATTTACAAATCTCTTATAGAAACTAGCTAATCGATGAAAGTTCCTAACCTCACTCAAATTTTTAGCATAGGCCATTCTTGGATAGCTTTCAATTTTTCATAATCTACTTGAACCCATTTGACACTTACCAAAAAAACGCATGAATGCAATTTGTTTAGGACAAAATGTGCATTTCTCATAATTAGCATACAACTTTTTCTTTCTAAGGACATTCAAAGCAACACACAAATGTTCAACATGCAATTTTAGACTAGTGCTATTGGTCAAGATATCATTAAAATATGTCACAATAAATTTGTCTAAAAGTTGTTACAAAAGATGATTCATTAATCTCACAAAAGTGCTTGGGGAATTAGTTAGCCCAAATGGCATCATAAGCCACTCTTACAATCCATTTTTTGTTTAAAAGATAGTTTTCCATTTATCCACCTCCTTTATCCTAATTTGATGGTAAGTCAATTTTTGAAAATATACAAACACCATATAATTCACCCAATAAATCATGTAACTTGGAAATAGGGTTCTTATACTAGATATGATGTTATTTAGTACCCTATAGTATTTGCACATTCTCCAAGAACCATTATTTTTAGGCACCAAAATGACTGGAACAACAAATGGGCTCATTCTTTCTTACACTCATCCTTTATTTATTATGCATTCATCCTTTATTCATGATTCTTCAACTTGAGTTTGAATCTCTTTTATCTTTTGAAGGTTACTTCTATAAGTTGGCCTATTTGACAAAGATGCTCACGAAAGAAGGTCAATGAAGTGTTCAATTCTCCTTGGAGATGGGAGTCCTCTAAATATTTCATTTTGAATCCTTGAACTCCTGTAATAGAGAATCAAACTAGGAGAAATATTAATTTGATTAGGAAATGATTGCTATAATTCTACACAATTTTTCACAATAAGATTTTTATAATTCTGCACAATTTTGTACAATATTTGTTATTTTGTACAGATTGATTAGTTTATTGCTTATGGATATAATTCATTCTTGAAAGATGTTCTGTTGCCCCTTGTTCTACTGATATGTATAAATGCCATGGGCCATTGGGAGTTTCTGGTGTTCACTATGGTCTCCAAAGATTGTTTGGCAATAACAATTAGTTTGAATGACACATATGTGAAGAACACTTAATCACTTCAAACATTTTATTTACCATTATCTATTATAGATATGCTTTCTTGTTCTCTCTTTTATCTATCTAATGTTCTGTTATCCGTTGCTATTGATTGTGGAGCATGAGCTTATCCGTTCTTGTGGAGTTTTGAGGCATTTGCTTTGCTTTGCGTCTATAAATACAGAAGAGTGGAACACTTACTTTCAAAACTACACTCTCAACTTCATTTCAAAAATTTTCTTCTGTGAAGAATTTGTTCTTCCTTGCAATACAAATAGATACTCTTATGCTTCTCAAGAAGTTCACCTCTCTCTTTCTCATAATCTCTGCCTCACTTTTATCAACATCTTTTTGCAGGTGGGTCTTTTAGGTCTTGGTTATAGTTTTTTTTGTGTAAAATAATTCAGGTTTAAATAGAGAAATGCTTACCTTCTCTATACTTAATAGTTCTTCACAAATTTACTTTATTCTCCACAGTTAAAAAAAACTATATATTTTTAGTAATTACATGTTACTAAAATAAAAGATCTATGAGCACAAATTTTTTCTTTTACCAAGACAAAACACTGCTAACATGTGTATCTAAACATATCTGAAGTTATTACGATAGCAATGATAAGTGGAAGAAACTAATATACAATGTGTATCTATCAGCTTGGGGTTTTGATTATATATAGTAAGACTAAGTGCATTGGCATGTGATTAACTTGACACAACTTTATTTATTGAAATTTAATTTTTTACTACTATATATTATGAATAGTGTATTCACACATACACGTTCATATAATATGAAATTATAAAGTCTTAAATTGTTCATATAATATGAAATTATAAAGTCTTAAATTGTTTGATGGCGTTATCATGGTTTGTGCTTAATGCATAGGTTGGACGATCCAAGACTATCAGGAACTTCACAAAAGATAAGATGTGAATGCAATTATAGAGGTATGTATGCATAATTAATATTGGAGATCCTACATCCATTAGAGATGAAGCATTTTTAATAGTTTATAACTAAGTGTGAATCTCACTTTACAATAATATTTTCAATTTGTTAAGAAACACCAAAGAAGAAATTGAATAAGAAAGAAGCAAGCTGCATCGAGACAGGGTTCTTAGGGGTCCTCCAACCCTATAATAATAATAACTTTTTTTGGACAGGAAAAAGTGATATTAGAAACACTTTAGAGATGCTCCAATCCTATTATAAGAAGAAAGTTTTCCAACATACGCAAATGCATGGGAATTTTGAACAACAAAGAATGATATAAATAGGAGCACTTTAGGATGCTCCGACCCTATCATAAGAAGAAAATTTTCCAAAACGTACAGAAATGCACGAGAATATAATAATAATAATAATAATTTTTTTTGAACAACAAAGAATGATATAAATAGGAGCACTTTAGGATGCTCCGATCCTATCACAAGAAGAAAATTTTCCAAAATGTACAGAAATGCACGAGAATATAAATATAATAATAATAATAATAATTTTTTTTTCACAACAAAGAATGATATAAATAGGAACACTTTAGGGGTATAAGAAGAAAATTTCCCAAAATGTACACAAATACACAAAAATATAATAATAATAATAATAATAATAATAATAATTTTTTTAACAGCAAAGAATGACATAAATAGGAACACTTTAGGGGTATTTCGACCCTATTACAAGAACAAGATTTCACAGAACGTACACAAATGCACGAGAGTATAATAATAATAATAATAATAATAATAATAATAATAATAATAATAATAATATTAATAACATTAACAACAACAATAATAATAACATGATAATAATAATAATAAGAACAATAATAATAATATTTATTATAATAATAATAATAATAAAAATAAAAATTGTAATGATGATAATAATAATAATAAAGTAATAATAGTAATAATAATATTAACAATAATAATATTAATATTAATAATTATAATTATAATTATAATATTAATAATACTTACATCTTCATAATAAGAATAATAATAATCATAGTATAATAGAAAAACTTCTCCCATAAGAATAATAATAATAATACTGATTCTTTTAATAACAAAGAATAATATAAATTAAAATACTTTAAAAGTATTCTAATCTTAGTATAAGAAGAAAATTTTCTACAACATACAAAAATATACGAGAATATAATAATAATAATTTTTAAATAATAAAAAATGATATAAATAAGAGTCCAACTAAAAAAAATTTATCCACGAAAATATTCATACGAAATTCCAAATAAAAAAATATAAACTTGGACAAATGGATGCTCTCATGCTTCTCAAGAAGTTTACAATTCTCTTTCTCATAATCTCTGCATCTTTTATCAACATCTTTGCGTGTAAAATAATTCAGGTTTAAAGAGAGAGATGCTTAGCTTCTCTATACTTAATAGTTCTTCATAAAATTACTTTATTCTCCACAGTTAAGAAAAAAAAAACTATATATTTTCAGTCATTACATGTTACTAAAATAAAATATTTATGAGCACAAATTCCTCTTTTGACAAAACAAAATGTTAGATTATTGTAAGCATTAGCTGCCATTAGCTGTAAAGGCTCAATAGTTGCTGTATTACATGTTAGTTGTAGGAGTAGTTGGAGAATGACCTGTAAAGGCTCCATGACAGGCTGTAGGAGTTTCACCATTGTTCTATAAATTAGAACTCTCTCATTGTAATTAAATACATTCAGAGATACAGATTTCTCTCTGTTTTCTCTCTTTAATTCTCTATTCTAATATGGTATCAAGAGCTTAGTTTTCTCTTAGGGATCTCTTTGAGCCCACATTGCCATCTTTGGCTATTCTCTTTATCATCACCAGAAAATTTACCGAAAAAATTTCGCCGGAAAACACGCCGGCGAAGACGACCGTCGCCGGAAAACTCGCCGGAGAAGACGACCGTCGCCGGAACATCTCGCCGGAGAAGACGACCGCCGTGTGCTGACGTGGCGCTGAGTCACTGCTGACGTGGACGCTGACTTAGACGCTGACGTGGCACGCTGACGTGTTAGTTGGCCGTTGACCGTTGACCAGTTGACCGTTGACCGTTGACCAGGTTGATTATACATTTTCTTTATCATAACTTATATGATGGAAAAAGTAGATGTTGCTAATCCTATTCCGGTGATTCTCAATGG
>Ga0209489_105702_pt1 | contig 21184 bp, 20 predicted proteins | sample SiratrowhiteBW_FD_187527 | JGI IMG/M metagenome (GOLD analysis project Ga0209489, IMG submission 187527) | Root nodule microbial communities of legume samples collected from California, USA - Siratro white BW (SPAdes) (version 2) | ecosystem: Host-associated > Plants > Roots > Nodule | place...
ATATATATATATATATATATATATATATATATATATATATATATATATATATATATATATATATATATATATGAGAGTATTATGAAAATAAAGAGATGAACAAACGATATGAGAAAGAAAATATTCTCTCTGTTTTTCTATATTTTGATAAAAACAAATGGTTGAATATATACAAATAATATATCCATTCTAGGTATAACTAAAGAAAGAAAATAAAATCAAAATATTACAATCTGATACTGTCATAAAACACAAAATAAACAGAATTGATGATAATTTGATTTTTTTTCATAAAAACAAAATCAAATAATTAATATTTGTTTCCTTATAACAATTTGATCCTGTCATAAAGACCAAATGACTTGATATTAGTTTCCTTCTAGAAGCCTTGTATCCATATCCTTTGAAACCCCTCGCAAGTTGGGGAGCAAATATTGATGAGACTCAGCTTGGAACAAATATTCTTGAAAGATTGAGGACCTCAAGCTTTGGTGTAAATGTTTGCTAGTTGATTTATGGTAGAAATAGGAAGCAAATGGATGAGACCATTCTTCAATTTTTCTCTAACGATGTGACATTCTATTTCAATATGTTTGCTATGCTTATGAAACACTGAATTTTCTGCAATATATCTTGCTGAGTCATTGTGACAATATAAAAGACGTGGTTGCTCAAAAGGAACTTTCAAATCTTGAAGAAGATAGACTAGCCAGTGAATTTTACAAGTAACAGTGGTCATTGCCCTGTATTCAGCAGCTTCATAGGAACTCTTTGATATTGTTCCTTACCTCTTTGACTTCCAGGATATAATGGAATTTCTAAGATACACACTAGAACCAGTCATTGATTGTCTTGAATCACTACAGGTGCTCCAATCACTATCACAAAAGGCTTTGAGATGGGTAGAACTGTTGGAAGGAAAAATAAGCCAAGACTCGAAGCTCCTTTAATATTTTAAGAATTATAATTGTTGTATTATAGTGAGCAATTGCAGGCTTATCAAGAAATTGAGAAAGTTGTTGAATAAAAAATGTGATGTCAGGTTGGGTATTAGTGAGATACATAAGTCTTCCAATCAACCTTTAAAAGACAATTTAACAAGATTATCCATAAGAATGACTACAAGTTTGCAAGCTAAAAGACCTGCATCTGTTAACAATTCCAATATATTTTCTTTGATTCATCATTATCCCTTTCTTACTTATTGCTACTTCAAAACCAAGAAAATATCTTAAATCATCAAAATCCTTGATCTTGAATTTGAATGTCTTGTTCAAAGATTCTTTGACTCGGTCAATCTCTTCTTTATCATTTCCTGCCAAAATTATATTATCCACATACATTAATAATGTTGTTGTAAAAGATCCTTCAGAAGAATTAATAAATAAGGAATAATTATACATGGATTGAGTATATCCCACAGAAATAAAAAAGGATGACAATTTTGCAAACCATCCCTGCTAGCTTGGTTATGGCCATATAAATCCTTTTTTAATTTACAAACTTGTCCCGGTTGAATAGAAGTCAATCCAAGAGGATCTTTTGATAATAAAGGGGTTAGGGGTTATGAAAATAAAGAGATGAACAAAGATGAACAAATGATATGAGAAAGAAAATATTCTCTCTGTTTTTCTATATTATGATAAAAACAAATGACTGAATATATACAAATAATATACCCATTCTAGGTATAGCTAAATAAAGAAAATAAATCAAAATATTACAATTTGATACTGTTATAAAACACAAAATAAACAAAATTGATGATAATTTGATTTTTTTTATAAAGACAAAATCAAATAATTAATATTTGTTTCCTTCTAACAATTTGATCTTGTCATAAAGACAAAATCACATAATTGATATTAGTTTCCTTCTAGAAGCCTTGTATCCATATCTTCTAAAAGAGAGAATCATAGATTCTGTAGAAGGTATGTTTATGATTGATTTGTGAAATTATGATTGAACTTATATATGATATCAAAGCACGATTGTTTGAATTTTATGATTCTCCATTATTGATAATTTTCTCAATTTTATGAACCCTAGTTTCAAATAAAATTATAAAAGAAGTACGAATTACGGTAGTTAAATTACCACAAATTAGAGTTTATGTGTGTGAAAATTATTAATTGTCTTTATTGCTACATGCTTAGAATTGTTTACCTAAAAATCATTGTTGCTTTATTCCATCAGAATCGCAATGGTTCTTAATTGTTTTCATAAACTAAATTATGGGATCAAGGTTAATTTTTGGTTTAAAAATATATTTATATCCCTATCCTATTTATTTATTTTATGAATCAAGGGTACGTGCTAATTAATTTAAATTCTTACATTCTTGCCAAGTTTTTCATCCACTGTATGTATATGCACATATAATTGATTGAAATATGGAATTGCAATAGTGAGAAAGAAAGTGGTAGGAAATGCATGTAGGTCCAACCCTAGTCTAACAATGGAATTTTGAATATTTAGTACCCAATTACAGAGAAAGTTTTATGGGTTAATTATGATTATTTCCTACTGAATCATGAAAATTAATTTATGAATTGATTATTGGGATTAATCATATGACAGATTTATAATTACCAAAGTGATAAAATCTTTATGTTTTGGTTAATTCCAAATTAATGATTATTTTTTATTTTAATTAGAATTAATCGTATGACAGATTTGTAATCACCAAAGTGATCAAATCTTTATGCTTTGGTTAATTCTAAATTAATGATAATTTTTATTTCAATTGGGATTGATCGTATGATAGATTTGTAATCACCAAAGTGATCAAATTTTTATGTTTTGGTTAATTCCAAATTAATGACTATTTTATTTCTATTGGAATTAGTTGTATGATAAATTTGTAATCACCAAAGTGATCAAATTTTTATGTTTTATTTTAATTCCAAATTAGTGATAATCTTTATTTCAATTACTCATAATATGGATGCTAAATTATAAATAATTGATTTGTGGGTTAATTGAAGTTCATTATTATAAGGCATTTATGGATCGCTCGAAGGTTGATTAGTTGTTCTTATAATTGATGCACATGACTGTTCATAGTGGGTATGTATTATTAGTTCTATTTATATATCCAAAGATAATAAGTTTTTCTAATTAGTGCATATCTCTTACCAAATAATGTTAATATTATTAGTATCATTATGTTTTGAGTATTAATGTATCACCAAAGGAAAATATTAGTATGTATATAATGTTTGTTTGCTATCTGAATTTGTATAGTATTGTTAGTGTATAAGTCAAAGTATTAATGTTAGACATGTGTTAATTGCAATATATGTTTATTCGCAAGTTATGTCTGTTCCAATATTTAATAGTTTGAATTTTTGATTTGAGAAAATAAGTCCAATTTCACTTGGGTGTGTTGCGTCTTGATATGGTTTTTCATGGTGTGAAGCCTGCTGCTATTACTGATGTTAGTAATACTGAAGAGAAAATCCATTATAAAGCCTGGGAAGTTTGATGTTTATGCGAATGAGCATAGCAAGTAATATTAAGTCAGCTCTTGTCAAAACTAAAATGTAAAAGAATTTATGAAATTTGTAGAAGAGCACTTTGAAACTACTGATAAGTCTCTTGTTGGGACATTAGTTAGTACTTTAACCATCATGAAATTTGATAATTCTTGTACTATGCATGAACATGTCATTGAGATGACAAATATTGCAGCAAGACTTAAGTCTATTTAAATGGTAGTGGATGAGAATTTTTTCTCGTGTAGTTCATTTTGAACTCATTACTTTTCGAATGTGGTCCTTTTCAAATGAACTTTAATATCATGAAAGATAAGCGGGATGTGCATAAATTGTACAGTATGTTGGTTCAAGAGAAAACCAGACTTAAAAATCAAGGAAATCACTTCATTCATTATGTGAATAATCAAGTAGTTGGAAAGAAAGTTTATAAGAAACATGGAAAGGGTAAAGGACCATTAAAGATTATAGAGCCCTTTACAAAAATCTAGAAGAAAAATGACAAATGTCATTTATGTGGGAAGTCTAGACATTTGCAGAAGGATTGGTTAAAACGTAAAAGCTTGGTTCAAAAGGAAAGGTGAGCATAATGCTCATGTATATTTTGAATCAAATTTAACTAAAGTTCCCTATAATACTTGTTGGATCGATTCTGGATGTATCCCTCATGTTTCTAATATGATGTAGAGATTTATTTCAATACGAACCACAAACCCAAATGCAAAGTTTTTCTTCATGGGGAATAGAGAAAAAATTTCAATGGAATATGTCGGGACTTATCGTTTAATCCTTGACACTAAATTTTATTTAGACTTGTTGGATACTTTTTATGTACCTAGTATTTTTAGGAATTTAATTTCCTTGTCTAAACTTCATGTTGTCAAATACTCTTTTATGTTTGGAAATGGTTGTTTCAGTTTGTATAAATGTACTTGAATCACTGGGTCTGGTTTTTGATAGTTTATATAAATTGAATGTTGATAATTTGTATGCTGAAACTCTTATAACATTACATCATAGTGTTGGCAGTAAATGTTGTTTAGTGGATGAATGTTATGCTTACTTGTGGGATAAGCGTTTGGGACATATTTCCAAAGAAAGGATGGAAAGATTAGTAAAGAATGAAATTCTTTCGAATTTTGATTTTACTGATCTAAATGTATGTGTGGATTGTATTAAAGGCAAATAAACAAAACACACAAAGAAATGAGCCACAAGAAGTACTCAGCTTCTTGAAATTATACACACCGATATGTGAACCTTTTGAGTAAATTCTTTCAATAAAGAGAAGTACTTTATCATTTTTATTGGTGAGTGTTGCAACCATGTTGACGACGAACGATGATCCAAAAAAAAAAAATGAAAAGATAACGAAAAGAAAGAGATGGAGTCGCCACCATAGTTTATTATGGAAAACTATGGAAAAACCAAGAAAAGGGAAAAAGAAATTATCTGCGAACCATAGATGAGTTCGGGAGTCGATTACGTGTGGAGAAGGTATTAGTACCCCACAACGCCTGTCCTAAGGCAGTACCTTTAATCAAATGAGAAAAATCAAATGTGGCTTATTAAATGTTTATTTTTCCCAAAAATAAAAATAAAATACAAACAAGAACAGAAATAATAATTTTTAAATTAAAGGACTCGACAAGACTGACCTTGCTCCTACGTATCAACATCCATAATGGATGAAGAATCAGGGAATACGTAGTTCTAACTATGTGATTGGGTAATTTTGAAATTGATTTTATGATTTTTTTTAATATTTTTCTATTTTTTAAGAACGAGGGGTATTTTAATCATTTTCTAATTTTAGCGAGAAATGAGAAGAGAGAGATAATCAAAAGGAGGGCAGCGAACGTACCAATGCTCCATGCATAGTGCCAGCGAACGTGGCTTGCATGGGGTTAACGCTCACGTAATGTTACTTTGACTCGCTAAAGTTCTCAGTGTATGAAAAGGTAGCAACATACGTTTTTTTCCCTACATTGAGAGCTTAAACAACCAAAGCTTTATGAGAGAGAGGTTTAGTCTTAACCACGGAATTTTGAACCCTAAAGAGGCAGCGTGTGTGCCAAGGATTATCACTTTAGTGGATCAACTGTATCTGGCTCAGGCAAAGTGGGTGTGCACATGTTGGTTTACTCTAAATGCAAGCTCTGAGCAAGATTAAATGCATCCTTTGGGTAGCGTTCGTGTCACTAGGAGGTTCATCTGACTCAAAATAGCATCAAGAAGCAAAACCAAGGATTTTGGGGACTTAGAATTTTCATGGTTGGGTTGTAAAAAATGGTGAACAAGCAACTTTGGATCAATCTTTGAGTGGTTAAATGGTTATGTGAATGAGCAGGTTGTATATGTATTTGAAAAGCATAATGAGATCTTTCCAATGGTTACTTACACAACCCCTATAAGTTAAAGGATTAGGAGAACAAACCCCATGAAGTTGGTCCAGTGACCAACTTTCGCATCCAACACTTAGTCTCCAGAATTTAGTGCTGGGACCCCCATTTTCGGGCTCAATTTTGAAGGTGTTAATGGTTTCATAAATGACCTTTCGATATACTGTTGTAAATAGCTTGAATAGTTCTTTCCAACGCATACCTATACAGCTCATGAAGGTTCAAGGATGGAGAGAACAAGCCTTCAAAAGTTGGTCCACTGACTAACTTTGAACCCAGCCTACACTTAGTTTTTGGAATTTCCATAAACCAGTTTTGAGACCCGATTTTCAGGGTCGATTTTGAAGGTTTAAATGGATTCATAAATGTACTTGCCATATATCATTGTAAAGAGCTCCAGGAGCTCTTTCCAACGTCTACTCACACAGCTCCTACAAGTTCAAGAATTGCAAGAATGCACGCTCCAAAGTTGGTTCAGTGACCAACTTGAACACTTCCTACACTAGGCAACTAGAACCAGTGGCGAAAACCGATTTTTGGGCCAACTTTGAGGGATATAAAGCTATCATAAATGATGAAGTTATATACCACTATAAAGAACTCCATGAGCTCTTTCCAAAGCTTACCCACACAACCATTAAAACTTCAAGGATCTCGAGAACGAGATCCTCAAAGTTGGTCCAGTGACCATCTTTGTCATTTATGTCCCAGGCAGTAGAGAATACAGTAAATCTGTGATTGAACCCAAAATTTGGGGCCAGATTCGGAACACCTAGGGTTATCATAAACGATCATGTAATATACCGTTGAAAATAGCTCTGAGAGTTTTTTCTAAAACACTCAACCACACTCAAAGGTTCACTGATTACTCACAAAACTGCTTTAAACTGAGGATATAGGACAAAGTTGAGCAGACCACGTGCTCGAAAAAGTGCCTCAAACAATTTCTGAGTTTTAAGAACTGAAATGGTACATTTTAGCTCACTGTATTCATTTATTATGCTTCAAAACCAGATCTACAAGTCCTACTCTACCTTTAAAAAAACTCATGCAAACATAGTACCACAATTCAACCTCTCTCTCATGTATCATGTTCAAAGTTTCATGCACACCACACTTTTATTTATTTTGCATATCAAAGCTCAATATAATGACTTAGTTAAGCTCCTACAAGGTGCAGCAAGCGAATCCAAGCATTATACACGTAAAACCGAAGCTAAAACATGCAACTAAGATCTCACCAGAGCGATTTCCCGGCGAGATTTCAACGAGCTTGAACCACCGGTCCAGAGGTCGGAAAAGGTTCCTCACTTCATTCTCATACTCATGCAATAATTCAAAGGCAAAGATATGCAGCATACATGGAGAACGAAGCAACGCAAGAGCTCGCCAGTGCAACTTCGAGGTAGGAGATGACCGACGAGCCTCTGGTGATGCAAAACGGAGGTGTTATAGTCAAAGATAGACCACAAATGTTACGGAAATGAAATAAGGATGAAGATACACACCTCTTGAAGCGAAGAAGATGAGCTTTAGTGAAGGTCCAACTTGAACTCCGGCGAAGCAAGCATTTCCCGGCAAGGAAGGTTTGTTGCATTTTAACTTCTCCCTTCTCTCTCTGAATGCTCTCTTTCACTCTCTAATGCTCCAGGAATATTTTGGTGCCAAAACCGAAATGAAAAAATCCCCCCATAAAATAAACTGTAATTTTCCTTTTATAAAAAATTTTGACAATTCCATTCTCTCTGCTCACACCTCTCACACTTACAATTTGTTATTATGTAATCATCACCTTTTTTCAAATCCTTCCTTGACCTAAAAAACGTTGCCCATGCCAACATGAAAATGAACCATCCTTATTCCATGCCTGCCACCTTTTTATTTTTGTTTTATTTCTTTTTTTTTTTCTAATATTCTTATTATCTATTAATTAAATTAATTTTTTTATATTTTAATCATATTTTTTAATTTTAAGTTTAATTACTTTTTAATTCTTTTTTTAAAAACAAAATGAATATAAATAAATTAAATTTTTCATTTTCATCCAGAAAAAATCGGGTGTTGACAGTGAGTATTATAGAAGATATGAATAAAGTGGACAACACACCCTAGACCGTTTGCTAAGTTCCTTGAGAAAAGTTGTATTTGTGCTCAATACACAATGTCAGGTAAACTACAACAAAATGGTGTGTCACAAAGGCATAGTCGAACCTTAATGGATATGGTTAGGAGCATGTTAAATAATTCTTCTTTACCTATATCGTTGTGGATGTATGTTTTAAAAAATTGTCATGTCTTTGTTGAATAGGAGTCCTAGTAAGGCAGTTCAAAAAGATACTTTTTGGATTGTAGACGGGTAAGAAACCCAGTTTGAGACACTTGCATGTTTGGGGTTGTCAGCAAGAAATTAGAATATATAACCCACAGGAAAAAAAATTGGATGCAAGAACAATAAGTGGATATTTTATTGGTTATCCAGGAAAATCAAAAGGATATATGTTTTACTATCCTACCCATAATACAAGAATTGTTGAAACTAGAAATGTTCGGTTCATTGAGTGGTTTATCTACAAGAGTTAGAAAATTACTTAAGTATTGATAATGATCCAGTTTCATTTTTAGAAGCCATGAATGGTGATAATAATTCTAATAAATGGTTAGATGCCATGAAAGATGAACTTAAATCAATGACACAAAATTGTTTATGAAACCTTGTGAAATTGCCAGAAGGATGTAAGAGAGCTGATTGTAAAGAATGATTTGGTCTTATATAAAAATGAGACAAATTTAGTCTTATGCAATGTCCAAAGAATGATTTGGAACGGAAATAGATGGAGAATATCCCTGATGTGTCTGTTGTTGGGAGTTTGATGTGTGCTCAAACACGTATGATGCTAGATATTAGCTTTGCAGTCATTATGCTTGGTGCAAAGAAAGTCTTAAGATACTTAAAAGGAATAAAGCATCACATGCTTACTTATAAAAGGTTTAATCACCTTAAGGTGATTAGATATAAAGATTCAGATTTTGCTAATTGTATGGATACTAGAAAGTTTACATTTGGTTATGTGTATCTTTAGCCAGAGGAGTGATTTCATGGAAAAGTGCAAAGCAGTTAGTCATTGTTGCATCCATCATGGAAGTTGAATTTGTGACATAATTTAGGTTACAGTTCAGACTAATTAGTCGACAGTATTGCCAAGTCGCTGAAAATTTATTGTGATAATTCTACAACAATCTTCTTTTCTACAAAATTGACAAGTATTCCAAAGGTGCTAAACATATGTTATTGAAATTCTTTGTCGTTAAAGAAAAAAGTTTAGAAACATAGAGTGTCAATAAAACATGTTAGCACCAATCTTATGATTGTTTACCCTTTAACAAGAGGGTTATTACTCGAAGTATTTATTGGCCATGTAGAGAATATGGACATTATGTGTGCTAGTGAATGTTGAATGGTGTATGTTGTTATTAATGCCTATTTGACACTCTAAGCTCATTATTGTGCAAGTTTCTGAAATATATGCTTTCTGCCTTATGAATGTGCAAGCAAATTATGATTATGATGTAGAAAACAGATTATGTTATTGTAATGAAAGATGCATTATGTTTGAATCAATTATGAAATTCTCTTTATGAAGTCATACTAAGGAGAAGGATGATACAATAGTGCATGAAAGGGAATTTATTGATTGAATGACATGTGAGCGCCATGACTTTTTATTATTCCTATAGTTTTAAGTATGATGAATGATGAAACCAATTTATTGAAGATCATTTAATGCGCATCATGATTTTTGTAATTCATTAAATCATGAAGTATTATAGCACCATAGCAGTCAAGTGGGAGAATGTAAGAAAATAAATAAATATATTTCATTAATGTGACTAATGTGAAAACTATTGCTATGTTTATTTCAGCGCTTTAAGGTAAGTGGTTAACCATAGCTAACCATTGTTATTTTTTCATTTTATTAATGTTATGTTTATTGTTTCCCTAGTTTGGGATCTCCATTTCAGTATTTACTTTTTTTAATAAATATTTAGTGTAGTGACATAAGATGTAATAACATACCATAGCATACCTCTATGTCCATGAAGTAAAGCTTAGGCAAGACTAAAATTAAAGTTGTAAAATATGTTTAGGCCAAGTTTAAGAGGGGGTGAATTGAACACTTGAAAATTTTCGCAAATTGTTTGGAGAATGAATAATTTTTATGTAAACTACTCAAGAAGATATGTTTAGCAAACAACAAAGGTTCAACAAACAGTTTTAGCACAATACCAATGAACCAGACACAATAAACTGTAACCAGAAAACAGTTCTTGAATACACAGTATACTGTAACAGCAGTTCTTGAAAAGTTGAATCAAGAAATCAAAGAATTAGATCAACTTCAAGTTTATAAAGATTCACTGATTAAAAACCTTTTTTTTAAACAATAGAAACTATGTTAAGTGTATGAAAACAGTCTTTAATCAGCAACAGTGAAAGAATGAGTTTTCTGGAAAACAAACTGATAAACAGTAAACCCAGTAAATTGCGAAACAGCAGATTTACAGAAAACTAATATACTGGTTATTAACAAATTCAAAACAGTTCAGAGTAGACTATGTTAAAATAGAATATATGTTTTCAGTTGTTACTAAAAATGTTTTCAAAAAGTTTATAAAGTTATTCAATTAGCAAGATTCAATTGACTTTGAAAATTGAACAAACACAACGAGATTTAATAAGAACAGTAAAGAGAGAGAACAAGAGAGTTCAAGACACAGTAAATTTTTATACTGGTTCACCCAACAAACGGGCTACGTCCAGTCCCTCACACATAGTAAGGATTTCACTAAAAATGATCAACCGATCAAGTTTACAGCACTTGCCTACAGCAAGAATACACTGCACACCACAACAACCACTGTTGAACCTACAACAGACCAAGAAACTACACAGAATCCATTGCATGTTTCAAGAGCTCCCTTGCTGAAATCCACAGCAAGTCACAGTTATACAAAATCTACTATATAACCCAGAAACGTCTCATTGCACCCCACAGTAGACCACTACTGAATCTACAACAGAACAAGAAACCACACAGAAACCCACTGTGGGTTTCAAGAACACCCTTGCTGAAACCCACAACAAGTCACAGCTTGTACAGAGCCCCACTGTACAGAATATAATTACCAACCCAGGTAACTCATAGCAGAATAACATTCAATACAGTGAAAGAATTATCACAGTCACAACAATACAAACACTTCTATACAAAGGATTACAAAAGTAATAAAGAGAGGGTATAGAAGGCTTAGTCTGATGATCAATTCAGTGAAGAAACTGTCTCAGTCAAATCAAAGCTCCAGTAGTAGTTCAATAAAACAATTCATGATGAAAAACGTTGATTGATCTTGATCACTAGACTCAAGGACGCTTTTTCTCTCTTTGAAATCTCAAATGTTCTTGCTCAGAAAATGTTTAGAATGATTTTTTTTGTGTCTTTCCAAAATTTCGCACCAGCTATTTATAGACAACTGTCATTTAAAATTCAGTCGATTGATTTTTCAAATAGTAGACTGTTTTTCTCCAGTTAGTTAAAACAGTTGTTCAAAACGCAAGTTTTAATTTTAATGATTTCTCAAAACTTTTGTTAATTTAAAAAATACTTGTGGAGCTTATCTTTGATTAAGATTACATGCATCACTAATTAGACCTCAAACTTACCCCACAAGACACACTCCTAAGTTCTAGATCATGTTCTTCAATCTCCATGAAATCTTCATGCATTCCACATATGATCATAGGGTCTTGAACTTCTTCACTTGGTTGGCTTCATCAAATCATCACAATAACCCACTGGTGCTAACAAAAGTAGACACCTTAACTGAATTGTGTATGATTTCAATTTTGTAATAAAACTATTGTGTTAATTGAGATTCTTTGTATATATGCTTTGTAGACAAAGGTCACATGGAGGCCTGAGGATGAGGAAAAAGTTAAGAAAAAATTTAATTCTAGGGCTTCTCATAGACTATCAGCAATGTTTAAACTTGCTAGACAAGATGGTAAGAAGCCCGAATAGATTGGCAATAATGTCTCGAATAGCTTACTAGAGAAATGGAATATGTCGGTCTATCGATCTAAGTGTCAAAGAGATTTGAAAAATCGTCTATCTCATAAAGGTGACAGTTTGTACACGGAAGGATCGATTAGTATTCATGAACATGCCATACGTATGGTATGAATTCTTGAATGTGTTGTTATTTAATTATGATCTAAGAAATTCTTGCTAATTATTCATTTTGTAATCCTTTTTGCACAAGAGTTGGGTCAATCAGTGCATGTAGATGAAGTCCTTCAACAAACATATAGAAGAAACAACACTAGAGACTTTGTCGATGAACGATCTAGGCGGACTCATGTGAGTTTTCTTCATTTCATCTAACTAAAATTTTTTACTACTTATATGAAAAACTACTTTATTTTTGTAGGAAAATTTTGAGAGTAGATTTTCTCAAGCATTGTCTGAGTCTACTTCTACAGCAGGAGTCACAGAATGCAATCCCCTATCCCTGCTGAGGAGGAAAGACTAAGAAATAGATGTTGGTTAGAGGCTGCCGATGGAAGATATAAAGGTCGAGTATATGGAATTGGGCATGTCGATCGTCATGATGACTCTTGTCGCAACCGGTGTAACGACAGGACGGCGATCCGAAAAATAATTAATTTTAATTTTTTAAAATTTGAGGAGTCGCCACCATAGTTTTCGCGAAAAACTGTGGAAAACCAAAGAAAACAAGGATAAGGTTAGTTTACGAAAACCGGATTGCGAGTCCGGGAGCCGGTTATGCGTGGGGAAGGTATCAACCCCCACGACGCCCGTCCTAAGACGGTACCTTTAACTGAATAGAAAGAAATAAATGTAATTTTCGAAATATTTATTTTTCACGAAAAAAAGAAATAAAAGCATACAAAACAATTTTTATCTTGAAAAGCGCCCGACAAGGTTTAACCTCGCTCCTACGTATCTGCATTGGGGATGGAGAATCAGGGTTACGTAGTTCTATGTTAGAAAATTGTTGGTTTGTGTGTTTGATATTTTTTAATTTTTGAGATTTTTATATTTTTTTAATTTTAGAAAAAAAAATTAGTGTTTCTGGAAATTAAACTTCATTTTAAATATTGCTTAACGTGTATGGTCCTTTGATATTTCAAATAGAATTAAAATTTTTTAAATTGAATCCCGCATAACGCATACGGTTATCTAGGAATTCAAATTTTATTATTTTTTTATCAAAAGTTAAAGAAAGAACATTTCTAAAGGATTAAAAAAATACAAAATTGAAACATGAAAGTGGTGGGATTTTGATAACTATTACATATGAGTGGGACCGCACAAACTTGGAAGGTGAATGTGAATGTGAATGAATTTGGCAAAGAAGAGATAGGAGTGGGACCCACAATATGCATGTGAATAAGCCATTGGCAAAGGTAAATGGAAATGGGACCCATTTTGCATGCAAAAGTGGCATGTGAATACGTGAATGGCATTTTAGCAAAAGCTTATGTTGGCGGGACCCACTTTTGCATGACAAATTGGCATATGAATACGTGAATAGCATTTTAACAAAAGTTTACGTAGGTGGGACCCACTTTTGTATGAAAAATTCATGTGAATGTGGATAAAACTTTGGCAAAGTTACGTTGCCATCACAGGTTGTTTACGCTCTTAGTTATATTAGCTTACGCCCCTGCATCAAACATATTCTTCCTCTTCTTACAAGAATAAGAATTGTATATATATAATGAATCCCTCAAGTGGTGCAAGACATTAAGTGCTTGGCGGGAGGCAATGGTGGAAAGTGGTGTGGTTTATGGGGTTGTTGGGACGTGGGCAGTGGTACATAGAGAAGTTTCATGGGTTGCTACGGAGTGTCATGGAGGTGAGTGGTGGGGAGTTGATGTTGAATGTGTATGATATTGGTGTTGAGTGTATGGTGAGGTGGTTATAGCCATGGTGGGAGAATATTTTTGGCTAGGGGAGTCATGGAGGTGCATGGCGTTATGGAGGGAGGTGTTATGAAGGAGCGGGATTTGATGGAGGATGAGTGGTGGGGGTGTTTGGGAAGCACGGTGGAGGATTTTTTTGTTGGTTGGTGATGGTTGTTTGGGCATGGTAAGGGGGTTATGGCAGATGCGTGGGCAGAGGTCGCGGCCACTGTGGTTGCGGTAGTGGGGGGCTGGACATCACTTTTGGGTCGGTTTGGTTCGACGGAGACTCGTCGGAGGTAATGGAGGTGCGGTTTGGGTGACTTGCGGTGACACTGTCGAGGGCTCACGGTGGAGTGACATGGAGGTGAGGGTGGCGAGGTGGTTGGCAGTGGTTGTTTGGCAGGGAGAAGGATGAGGCTTCTATGGTGGCAGAAAGAGGAAGGTGACGTGAGTTGGGGCAAGGAGAGAGCTGCGGAAGGTGTTGGTTCTATTATTTTGTAGAGGGTGTATATGGTGGAGATACATGGTTTGTGGTGGAGGCCATACTTGTTGAACTAGTTAGCAGTGGTGTTAGCAAGACAAGCTCTCGCCGAGAGCAGTGGGCAAGGAATAAGAATGGGAAGCTTGGAGGGTGTGATGAGGCAACATGAGAGGTACTTGGGGTACACGATGACTTGATGAAGGGAGAAAATGGTGGTTATCGAAAAAGAGGTGGGTGAAGGTGATGGTTTCGTGACTGCTTTTGGTAAATGAGGTTAAGCATGATGAAAATAAAAACTCAAGAGAACCTTGTCTCTTCACTTTGCATTTTGAGGTTATTTCAACAAAACCAACACAAACAAACAAGAAAAGAAAATGAAATGGAAACAGGAATGCATGTTTGCGAGAACGAAAAGGGAATCATAAAAATCAACAATACGCATGGAAACTCATACAAGGCTACCTATCTTAAACACGAAATTCATACCTCCTTAACACTTCGTTCTCTTCTTCCTGGTGAGTTATCTCCCCTGATTACGAGCCAAGAAATCTGTACTTCTAAAGGAAGAAGATGAAGAACGGTCCCGTGAGTGAGGTGCTGTGATTCTTCTTGAGTGCGTGAGTCGAGAGTGGAGGAAGCCGAAAACCCAACTGTGGTTGACCTTTTTTTGAATCCGATGCTCCTGGGGATCAGGGTCACCAGATAATCATGTGATGTAGGTTTTATTGTTTTGTTTTTGTTTTTTGTGTCCAAAATCAGACTCTCTGATTCCCAATCAAGAGAAGGGTACTGTAGACAAAACAGCTTTTTCCACCGATTTTGTGCCTCGTGGAGCAGGACCAAATCGCTTTTCAGAGGGGACAAAACAACTTTTTTTTTTTTTCAAATTCTCCTTTGTGCCTCACGGAACAGGGTAGTGGAAGCAAAACGCAATTTTCTGTGCTCTTGTTTTGAAGTGGGTCCCACCGTATTTTTAAGGCATGTAACGTCCCTTGTTATCCCTATATTTTTTGTTTACTCAATTTTGTTGGAAATGTGTACCGAAAAGCATAAACAAGTCAAATAGAAAGGAAAAAAAAATAAATTACTTACTTGTTAGAACTTTTTTTTCTCTTTTTTTTTTTTCACTTTTTTCAATAAAATGAAATCAAAACAAAACTTTTTTTTTATATATTTTCCAAAGTGATAAACAAGATAAAAATTTAAATCATATTTTTTAAAATAAAAGATAATGACAAACAAATTATATTTTTGCATTTCTCTTGAAAATAAGATAAAAAAATAAATCTAAGCAAGTAATAAATTTAAAGATGAATTTTGATTGATTTATTCTTCTAAAACACACATTTTTTCACAACAACAATATCCAAATTTGATTAAATAACTTTTTTTTAATTTTCTTTAAAAATTAATTAGAAATATTTTTCATCATCATTTCATTTTTTTTAAAATAAATTTTATCTATCCGGACAAAATCAAAGTTTCATGCAGCAGACACAAGTATACTCCAGTAAGCAAGTTGAATCTAAAGAGATTGATCATTTGAGACAGCGACTTGCAACTAGTGAGGACCGCTTGTCCACTAGTGAGGAGCAAATTCGTTAGATGAATTCTCGATTCCAAGCATTTATTGGTGCAGTCGTCCATTACCTACCCCCTCCAGTAGTTGTAGCTACCCAAAATATTTGGCAGCAAGATGATCACCAGCAAACTGAACAACAACATGACGAACAACAAACCGAACAGCAGAATGAAGAACCACACGTCGATCAACATAATTCATCCCATGGTCACTATAATAAGTATTAGTTTGTATAAGAATGAGACACGACTTAGGGTGCTATTGTTGTCATTTTAATCTTTATAACTATGTATGAAGTTCTTTACTATGATGTAGACTACACTTGGATTTTAGTTTTGATAGTTTCAAACTATGACAAGTTATACTATTTTACAATTGCTTCAATAGTTTATAGTTTATGAACTGCATATAAATTGTATATGAACTTTCTGGATTGGATGTTTTTGATTGTGTATTAGCAGACATTAGTAAGCTATAAAAATAAAATTGGTAATTAATTTTGTTTGTATAATTACATACAGATTTTTTTCGTATGTAATTACGTATGGAATTTTTCCATATGTAATTACCTACGGAAAATCCGTACGTAATTACATACGAATTCTGAAATCCGTTTGTAATAGTTACCCACAAAAGTTTTATGTATGAATTTTTGGCCGTATGTAATCCGTAGGTAAATTCAAATTACATACGGACTTTTAACATTACATGCGGATTTTGACTGTATGTAATCCTCATTTTTCTTGTAGTTAATATAGTTGTGGGCCTGAATGTGATTTAATAAAATATAAGGACCTATTGATAATTATGACAAGTTATTTACTTTATAAATAGATAATAGTAATCAACTTGATGGATGTTGGTTACATAATGAAATTACGGTTTTGTCTTTGCCGTGTGAGGATTTTCCGCAATTGACCATCAAGAAAGTGTGTGGGGGAAGAAGAGTAACTGAAAGAGATAGATTGGGAAAAGAAGATTGAAGTTCTTTGATTATGTCTCTCATGGATCAAGGTAAGTCTCTCTTACTATCATATATTATGAGAGAATCATAGATTCTAAGATCCTGTGGAACATATGTTTATGATTGATTTGTGAAATTATGATTGAACTTACAATTTAAGCTAATTGCATAAAGAGAAATAGTGTGAGCTTAGACGACCAATCATTCTAACCACTGCATTAGCATCATCCATTCAATTTACAATAATTTTGTTATCAATAAATACTATCTCTTCTTTTTACTATTTCTATGAGAAAATCTAGAATCCTTAGACATTTGATTAATAATGTTTGTATTTGGATGGTCACTATTCTCAAATGTCATTATATTTCTAAAGAGTATTTCTATTGTCATATATATATCTATTATTAGCATGACAAACTTACCCTCATCCGAATAGGTTAAGTCAAGTAAGTCTTCATTTGAATTCATTTCATACATGCCTTTCACAATCGGCTTGCACTATGTATATGTCTAACTTCATTGTATATTTCTAATATTTGATGATGATATTATACAAGATCTTAAAAAATCAGTGAAGTGTTTTGGACTCTTTTCTGAACACCGTTTTCCTAAATATTTGGTACTAAAAAAATTAAAAATAATATGAAGAAAATTCTCAATCATACTAGTAAAGTTATAAGATTGGTTAAGAACATTTTCTAACATTACCAAGTCGGTCTTAATATCTTTTAGTATTCACTCTTTTCCAAATAAGAGGTCATTTTCGACCTAATCATCCTATTCTTGACATATTAGAAGTTATTATAAAGGAACCGTCAACTATAATAATCTTTAAGAAATCATTACTATTATATTTAATAGGTTCTATATAGTTATTAAGTAAAAAAAATTTCACCTCTTTCATTTTAACAACAAAATGTACTAAATATACATTCTAATACTTTATATGTTCTCAATAAAAGATTTATTTTAGACACTCATTAGATATTCTATATTTGCTTTACTACGATGTATTTCTCTTTTTTCTTTTTATCTTTTTCAACTTAAATTTTTTTCTTTATATATAACTTTGTAGAAATTAATAATTGAATGTTTGATAGATAAATCTTAACCTGCCTTTGGAGAAACAACCTCTAATTTTTTTATTTTGCATTAAAACTAACTTTATATTATATCTAACCTAATTTTAATGTTTAGTTTAAGTGATTTATATCAGGGAGGGGAATAAATTGAGTAACCACCACTTTGAAATTGACAATCAAATTAAGGTTTAATAAATAACCTATCTTGTTTCATTTTCATAGGAGTGAAGAGAATAAGTAGTAGCTATTCTAGAGGGATAAAATAAAGCCTATATGAGATCCATGCTATGCTCAATTCTCTCTTAACCCTCCATTTTGAGGCTCTTTAACCATTCTCCTTTATCCATATCTAACTAGCTACTGACTATGGTACACAATTTTCATTGTTCACACATCACATATGGATTTCGAATACTTGATGCTGCTGCGCATGCAGCCATTTTTATGTATGGTAAGAGACTATGATCCAACTACTCGATACAAGGATCTCAATCTAATAGATCGTGTTCTTAGGCAATGAACTATGGCTGTCATCTCCTTCTCTTGCACTCTGTATCCTCGCTCTATATCATTCACTCTGTATCCTCGCTCTATATCATTGAGTTTGCGGCTTTCGAAGGCGATGGGATGTCCCTCCTGCATAAGCACACCTCCTATGGAAAGGTCGGAAGCATGGACTTCGAGCACCTTTTCGAAGTCTGGCAAGACTAGAACAGGCTCCTGTGTCACAGCTGTAACTGTTAAAATGGACTAGTAACATAGTCAGTCCCTATCCTCTTAAGCTCCCACATAAAATAGGTAAAAAAGGCTGCAAATTTACAAGTCAGTCCCTACCCTCTTAAGCTCCCGCCGTCGAACCATCCAACTTCCTTCGTCCACTGTCGAGGTACCGTAACTCTTCTACTGCAATTGTGTTATGCCTAGAAACGTACACATAAATAGTTGTTGTTTTTGGAATTTTCTTTACTTTCTTGTTAAAAATACCACAAAAATCACTAATATTTTTGGTAAATTTTATTTTTTTTGAAAACAATGGAAGTTTCAAAAACATTATCAACGTTCACATGCCAGATCAAGAGTCAGAAGTTGTTAAGTGAGAAATTGACCATGACCATACTTCTTTCATTCACAAAATGTCAGGAAAAAACAAACAAATCCCTCAACTCAAGCCTACGGAAAGTAAAATTTGTATTAATATTATAAATTATATTAAGGTTAGTGATCTCTAACAAATTATAATATATTATTTGGACCCTTTTACAGTATTTTCATAAATCACAACATCCATATATCCCTACATTTCTCTAGCAAGGAAGTGCTGGTGAACACTGTAAATGCCTTCCCTCCACATAGCAGCATTCTTAATTCTTAATGCCTTCACTTGACATAACAGCCTGCACAGATGCACCATAAGCAACAGTCATGCACCATAAGCAACAGTCTCGTCTCGTATAAGACACTCTATAAACTCTCTTCAAAGAGCTCTATACCTTCAAATTTGGCACAGCTTATTGAAGAGCCCAAATTAATGTCTTGAAATAGAGCATCTATCTCAATGTTTATCCTTCTTCCTCCTTCGCAACCACTATTCAACCTGACACTCATAGATTCCTACTTTATGTCCACTTTTTTTTTTTTTCTTTCGATTTCCTTTAACTCATCATTCTATTATCAATATCTTCTTCCAAATGACCTTCACCTGGAAACTTTTGATGGTGGGAAGATTTGATGTACCAAAATAAAAAAATTCTCTAAAACATTGATTATACATCAATAACACCAACTTTTACACTGAGAATCAATAAAATAGGCAGTACACTACAGGCTTCTCTCGACAATGTCACAATCATGCTTCTCTAGGCAATGTCACGCATTGAGAGAACTTCGGCATACCGCCAACAACCTCAAACTAACACAAACTTTAACCATTACTCATTAAATTTTTTTTTAAATTATTTTATGTACCGGATTCCTTACCTATGGTATACATGTTTCATAGTTATTAGTTTTGATAGTAGTTTTAGAAAAGGTATGTGAAAAGGTATATGTAAAAGGATTTTTTTTATCTTAACCAAGTTTTATAAGATCATAACATGTTATAGTATATGGTTTTTTACAATTAATAACAATGTCTTGAAGAGTAACTCAATGTTTAAAACAATGGAAGAAGAGGGTGGTATATCCAGGTTTCTTTATAACGTCTTAGTTTGGCCATGTGAAAAAAAGTAGCAGAAAACCAAGTGAATGCAAACTATAGACCAACAGAAATAGAAAGTTGTAAGATGGGTACCTCTTTAAGTGAGAAAGTTTCTAAATTGTAACTATTACAATGAGGAATGATTGGAAGACATTGAAAAATAATGGGAAGAAGGTAAAGAACATTTATTGTTGATATTTGGTGCTCACAATTGAAAACTATATAACATCCCCTTATATTGGTAGATATTATTTTGGATCATGATATTTCCGCAAACATCAAAATTTTACTCTTCATAACTTTTAAATGTTCTAACTAAAATCCTGTTGTCTGTTAGGTTGAACAAGTAGAACATTGTTTTTCACTTTCCATCTGGTCCCTCTTGTTACCCTATCTAACTTAATTTAGAGATAATCTGTGTCTAATTTATTTATCAAAATACTCCTAAATTATATTAACCAATTAATTATATATTTAAGGTACATAAACCAATTAATTATGTATTGCTTAATAATGACGAAGAAAAGATATTAATAATTTATTTGATAAAAATAAATAAAGGGTAAAGAAAAGAAGATAGAAAAACAAAAAAAATGTGATTTCAAAAATAACAGGACTATAAATAAACTGTTCATTTAAAATAGTGAAATGTCCTTAAGTCTTAATTCACTATTATGGCCGTATAACTCTATATTATATATATGAATAAACACATCTTTATCTCACTCCTTTCATCTTCATTACTTCATTTTAACAATCAAAAATATTAATAATAGTTTTTAAGCCTAAATAGTTTGCAGAAAATAATTTTCATTCTGTATTTTTTTATCTCTTAAATCAAAAAATATTTATCTTCATATTATTCATTTTTCTATTTCTTTTATTTATATCCAACATTAAGTAAATTTAAATGATTGATATTAATTACATAATCCATTTTCACGATATTTTACCGTCAAACTTTAAATTTAGATAATATATATATATAT
>Ga0209489_105703_pt1 | contig 21181 bp, 17 predicted proteins | sample SiratrowhiteBW_FD_187527 | JGI IMG/M metagenome (GOLD analysis project Ga0209489, IMG submission 187527) | Root nodule microbial communities of legume samples collected from California, USA - Siratro white BW (SPAdes) (version 2) | ecosystem: Host-associated > Plants > Roots > Nodule | place...
CATTATTATTTATTTTTTTAAAAAAGACAATTATTAATTATTGCTCTTATTGTTGAGAACCTTTTTGGCTTATCTTTCGGAAGATCGCTATTTGAATTCGTTAGTTTAACTTTTGGGATGGGTAATTTGGGTTACTGGAATTTAACAGTTAACCGTAAAGGGTTGTGGGTTTGCATTTATCAGGCTACAGTTGCATTAGCACATGTCTGTTTCTGTCTTGATCTTCGTATAAGAGGTGTTTATCTGTTGTTGATGGTTGGTGAAAGGAATTTCATGTGTTTTTTTTTTCGGGTGCAGGCGGCTAGGTTGCGTTGGAACATCAATGGCGGTGACAGAGGCTCAAAATCCTCTTCTTGGGGAAAACACCTGTGGTTCCTTGTTAAAAAAATTGCAGGTTACTATCTTCAATCGGATATTCGTATTAATATTAGAGAATGTCTGGGAAAGATTGATTTTAAAGATTTTCGGCTGTTTACATTTCGGTTGTAAGTTTGGGACAGTAGCTAAAATTTGTAAAAAATTAAGCTGATTTTACAAATTTGAAAAATTATAGCTTATGAGTAAGGTAAGATATGTTTTTGCCTAAAATTCGTAAAATATTAAATACGTCCTGCAAAAGTTTTTCATATTATTGTTGTTCCTTTAAAATTTAAACATATGTTTTTAGTTATTGTTAATAATAATAATAGATGGAAAACTTATGTGGATAACGATATGTTGATTATATATTTATCAAAATTATTTTTAATGGAAAAATTCATGTGTTAAATTTGTCATTCACGAAAGTTTTCTGTCTATCTTTATTAGAAATAAAGAACAAAGAAATATACTTATATTTTAGAAGGACGAAAATCATACGAAAAAATTGTGTGTTATATTTGACGGGGATACAGAACACATTTTACCACCTAGGAATATTTTCCAAAAGTTTTTTTATTTTTTTTCCTTTCAGCTTCATATAAACTTTATCCTATGTGCTAAAAGTTGATTTTTTTTTTTTTTTTTTTTTTTTTTTTGTTGCACCTAGTTGAAATTAATTGTTTAAAACTCATTTTTCCGCGAACTTACCTAAATAGAAACTGTTTCTGTTTACATTTGATTATGAAAATAATCGAATATACGTGTAATTGGATTATCTTTATTCGCTGTAGGAAATATGGGATGAGGTTGGTGAGAGTGACGAGCAACGAGACGAAATGCTTCTTCAGTTAGAACAGGAATGCTTGGATGTGTACAAGAGAAAGGTTGAGCAGGCTGCGAAGTCAAGGGCACAACTACTTAAAGCTTTGTCTGATGCTAAGCTTGAGCTTTCCAGTCTTCTATCAGCACTTGGAGAAAAGAGCTTTGCTGGAATTGTTAGTAACTACTTGACAATGTCTTATATTGGCAATACAGAACCCACAAACTCCGTATTTTGCTTTTGTATTCTTATGCATACTTTTTTTCCTTTCACAGCCTGAGAACCCTTCTGGAACTATCAAAGAACAGCTTGCAGCTATAGCACCAGTACTTGAACAGTTATGGCAACAAAAGGAAGAAAGAGTTAAGGAGTTCTCTGATGTACAGTCCCAGATCCAACAAATATGTGGAGAGATAGCTGGGAACTTGAACCTTAATGATGTTTCGCCTGCAGTTGACGAGTCTGACCTCTCCCTCAAGAAGTTAGATGAATATCAATCTGAGCTCCAAGAACTTCAAAAGGAAAAGGTAACCCTGTTATAATGGGCAATAATGTGCATCAGTTAGTCACAAATTTGGAAACCCCATATTCTTTCGTTCACAAAACATGTTGAGAATTTTGTTCCATTGCGCTTTGATTGGCAGAGTGAGAGGTTGCACAAGGTTCTTGAATTTGTGAGTACTGTGCATGATCTATGTGCTGTCCTTGGCATGGACTTCTTCAGTACTGTAACTGAGGTACATCCAAGCCTAAATGATTCTACTGGTGTTCAATCCAAGAGCATAAGTAACGACACCCTAGCTAGGCTGGCTAAGACTGTCTTAACGCTGAAAGAAGATAAAAAACAGAGGCTGCAGAAGGTAATGCCTTTAGAACATTTTTTTTCCTTAATTTTTATTTGGACAATGGCTGTTAACTATATTTCCAATGTTATCAATTTTGGTATATTTTGGCTGTTGGCTTGCCAATCATGTGTATGTTTTCAAGAAATCCCCATCAATTCTGAATGTGACACCCCAAATTGATATTACCTTCAAATGTTTTCCTTACATTTCTGGTTGTCTTTTAATATAATGCCATTTATTTTGACTTTGACCCGGATTTGTCTTGCAGCTTCAAGAATTAGCTTCTCAATTGATTGATCTTTGGAATCTAATGGACACTCATCCAGAGGAAAGGAGTCTATTTGACCATGTTACCTGCAATATGTCAGCTTCTGTTGATGAAGTCACTGTCCCTGGTGCTCTTGCTTTGGATCTGATTGAGCAGGTACTGAAGACCTTCTTTAAGTTTACAGATTCGAGCTCCAATATGATATTAACTGTTTTATTTTTTCGTTAATGCAGGCTGAAGTGGAAGTCGAGAGACTTGATCAGCTTAAAGCCAGCAGGATGAAGGAAATTGCTTTCAAGAAGCAAGCGGAGCTTGAAGAGATATTTGCCCGTGCTCATGTAGAAGTAGACCCAGATGCTGCGCGGGAGAAGATTATGGAATTGATCGATTCAGGAAACGTTGAACCAGCTGAATTACTGGCTGACATGGACAATCAGATAGCAAAAGCAAAAGAAGAAGCTTTAAGTCGAAAAGATATATTGGACAAGGTTGAGAAATGGATGTCAGCATGTGAAGAGGAGAGTTGGCTTGAAGACTATAATCGGGTATTTGCAATTTCCCTTCTACTTTCTTTTCTTGTCGAGTCTGAATTATTGGTTGTGCAGAGTCTTGGTGAGACTGTGTATCTGATCGGAATCGTGATAACAGAAGTTGTAAATTATCTAACCAGAGTCAATCTTCATTCATCTTTATTCTATAGTTTGCTTTCTCAGTTTCAGTAATTAGTTATTTCATAAGATGATTGAAATGTTTCATGCCCTGTTTCAAAAATACGCAAATTTTAGCTTTAGCTTTGCTACGAGTTACGGTCGTTACATAAAATGGTTGCATAATCTTCCTCATTTGGATTACAATTTTTTTCTGACACAATTTCACAACCTTGTAAAACAGGATGATAACAGGTATAATGCAAGTAGAGGTGCACATTTAAACCTCAAACGTGCAGAGAAAGCTCGGATATTGGTCAACAAAATTCCAGGTATTTACTGAAAGAAATTACGACCATCATCAGATGTTATTAGTCAATCTGCTGTCTGTGTATGCAAGGCAAATGTTGTCACATTTTTGGAATAATTTTTTTCTTTCGGTGGAATTGCAGCTTTGGTCGATACATTAGTTGCTAAAACTCGTGCATGGGAAGAAGATCATGGCATGTCATTTACATATGATGGCGTTCCTCTTCTTGCCATGTTAGATGAATATGCCATGCTCAGGCATGAACGGGAAGAGGAAAAACGGAGGATGAGGGTAAGTTTCACCAATAAGATGATTAGGATGACTCGTTGTCAGATTGATTTAAGCACTTAATAAAAGACCACAACTCTGCGAGAAGAAAAATATAACTTATCAGATGGGCCTGTTTCTGTTAACTATTCTATATTTGTTGAACTTACAGTTCAGAAGTAATAATATATATACACTTTGCACTCTGTAGGATCAGAAAAAGCACCACGAGCAACGAAACACAGAACAAGAAGCCATCTTTGGCTCAAGACCCAGTCCTGGTAGGCCAGTTAGTTCTGGTAAGGTAGGAGGTACTCGTGCTAATGGAGGAGCTAATGGTACACCTAACCGACGGCTTTCGCTCAATGCTCATCAAAACGGAAGCAGGTCCACTACAAAAGATGGAAAAAGAGATATCAGACCAGCTGCTCCTGTGAATTACGTGGCCATATCAAAAGAAGATGCTGCTTCCCATGTTTCTGGTACTGAACCAATCCCTGCATCACCCTGATAATGAGATCTTCATTTTCGACCCTATAATTTCATCTTTGTAGCATGATCAAATACTAGTTACTGCTTTAGGAATTATAATATGGAGTGACGAGTAATTAGAGAGAAACTGTTTTGAGCTGTGTATGTTCAATTTGCCATTTGGAGGTTTTCTCAATACATGTGCCCTTTAATATGAAAATATAGTGCTAGTCCTGCCTTTTTCCAATCCCTGGCTCCTCCTATTCATTGGTTTCTTTCACTTTCGAGTGTTTCTGAAACCGTGTTTAGATAGGTGAAAGACTAAAAAAAAAATGTTGAAGCAAGCAACAAATAGTTCGTTCTCACTCCATGCCCCTCCATCAGAATGACAGAATCTGAAACCTAACACGATGTTCGTCCTTTATGCTGTCAGGCAAATTTCATAATCCATGTTTTCTCCTTGTGAGATGTTTTGGCATTGTGACCCTGGCAATTGTTCTTTCAAGTCACGGAGAAAGCAGCAAGGATGGTCCAAAATCAAATCTCGTGTTTAAGTTATTTGAGCCATGGAATAATATTAAGCAAATTCACTTATTATTTACTTTTCATTAAAGTAATAACTTGAAAAGAAAGAAAGAAAAGGTTATTATTGCTTGTAAACATGTTGAAAAATCAACGTCAATCCTACAAATATTTCTTTCACTGTTGGCATCTCTGATGCGTGTAGCGGACCTCCAAATGGATATACAAACTTACAAATCAAATTCACTTAGACGATACGGAATAATGTTAATATACTCATTGCTGATTGCAAAAGGATATTGACAACAATGTCCACAGCCTACATCCTCGTCTAATTGTGTAGAGACCCACATTGATGTGGTAGAAACATCAATACGACACTCTTTAAAATAATCCTGTGATTTTTATTGTTATTTCACTTTTTGAAAAATAAATTTGTTAGATAAAATATTTTTTATTAGATTAAAATTATTGAACACTACATTGTACCAAAATACCACAACATTCACATTCTTTAAATTATGTGTCAGTTACCAATTATTTTAAAAGCACCCAAATAAAAATATTTACAATAATTTTAAAATATTAGGTTCCCACAGTGTGAGTGGCTTTATATCCGGTGATTTATTAGGGAGACTTTCAACTATTTAATTCACGAGGTCGCACTTTATCTCAAGCGATATTCTCCTTTATACTCCCATTTTCTGCTATTATATTCACATTTACTTGTCCAAAAGGTCAAGGTTGAATAGTTTTAGGTTTTTAGTTCCACCCCTGAATACAATCTTCTTAGATCCATTGCTACCTACTCCCATAAGATATTTTTTTTAGCAAGAGTTTTAATGACTTTTTTTTTTTAGAATTCTTAAAAAGGATTTAAATTGTCTTTCTTCAAGATTGACTAATTATAGTTTTCTTTCTCCAAGATAATAGTTACTTAATATCTTATTATAATATCACGCTTTTAACCTTTTCAATAATATGGTATGATTTCCAGTAATCAACTCTTTATTTTCTCTCATTAGGAGGGGATCCATGTATTTTAAAGGACTATACTTTCTTATTTATAACTAAGAAAATCAATTGCTACTTTTGAGAACGTTGTCGTTACATTTCTCCTGTTGTGAAAAGTTATATCAAGTTACAAATTATTTGATAGCACTTTTGAATCGTCTTTTAAGTAAAAAGTATATAATTATCTTACTAATAGGCATGTGTTATCTCCAACATATTGAAAAGGTAGAATTTGAACTTTTTCTCGTTCTTTGAAGTCTCTAAAAATAGTTACAAAGATCGAAATTGTGGTAGGGAGATCGTTGAATAGTTGAATGAATCTTTAGAGGTATTTTTTATAAAAATATTTTAATACTTTGTAATAAAATATATTATTTGGAAAAAGAATTAAAGGAAATCAAAATTTCATAAATTTAGAAAAGTAAATTGATTAGTTAAAATTAGAAAATTTAAATTTTTACAAAAAAAGATAATAAAAATTTTACAAATTTCATAAACTTTTTTTTTCTTAAATTGCGTTTTGGGCTTATTTGCTCGGCCTCGAAACATAATCAGTAAGATTATTTTTTTAATATATGTTGGGAAAAGTTTTTTTAAGTTAAAATTTATCGTCATTATTTTTGTTTTTTTTTTTATACATTCAAATCTTATTTCTTAACTGACATTATTAATGATTTTTTTTATTAATATTAAAAGTGTTTTTTAATGTTAAATATCACTTTTAGTCAAGATATATTATTGAGTTACATTTTATTCACGCATTTTTTACCAACATCAATCAGAATATAGGTTAAAGTTATTTTTTGATTATTTTTATCAGAACTATTAACTTTGAGGAAATCGAATAACTACCGAGTTTTGTTAATGAAATAGTGAGTGAATATTTTTATATAAAACTCAAGTTAGTAACAGCTGATAGAAGTATATAATAATTATTTAGTAAACAAAACTGAAATTGAATAGATTTTCTAAAAAAATAATATCGTATATATGGATTTTTAAGTTTAGATTAATACTCGGTCCAAATTGTTATTTTATTAAATTGTTAAGTCTTATAATAGAAATTAGTTTTAATATCCAATCTGAATTATCTATCTGACTGTACATCCTTATCTTTTCAAATAAATAATATTGTATTTTGATATTATATCTATCTTTCCTGATAATATTATTTCTTTATAGTTTAGTATTAAATAATACATTAAGGAATATTAATGAAGAATTTTATCACCTATATTTTAACAAAACTATTTTTTATTGTTATGTCATCTATGACCTTTTATAGACGTGAATGATTTTTTTTTTTTTACTTATTTATGCCGAAATTTTAGTCAACTTTAATATAAATTATATTTAATATATTTGAGATTATCTAGTTGTCTGTCAAAAGTTAAAAGTTTTTCTCAATTGATTGATATTTATCAAAATCTTCGAAATCAATATCAACGAAATCTAATATCTATAGAATTATTGTTTGGCAGAATCAAATTTTTTGAGTTTGAAATTTACAGTGATTATATTTTGGTAAGATCAATATCACTAAAATATATTTTTGTATTTTTTGATAATTAAAATATTATACTAAAATAAAAAAATAAATCTAGAAATTTTAAATCACTTTATACAAAAAAAAAATAAAAAAGTAAATAACCTAAAATAAATTCAAATTTGCTATATTAAATTTTATAAAAGTTATAAAAAAAATTCCTCAAGAAAATGAAGACTAGGTTTTAACTGGTTTTGTCACTTCAATGCCATGTAACAACAACATAAATAAGAGCTCTGAAACATTTAATGAAAGTGCTATTTAATCCACTCAAACCTTTAATCAGAATAAAGTTATTGTCCTGTTTTTTTTTGCAGCATTAAAGTCTCTGTATAGCCACTTACAACGATTTGTTGAGTCCATTCAATTAAATCGAATTTGATTAAGAGAAAAATAAAAGCTCCAAACCTGCATCTAATCCTTCCGATTATTTATTTTTTCAACTCGCTTAATCTCTAATTAACTGAAATAATGAAATTGAAATTGTATGGTTTTAAAAGTCAACCATAAAAGTCGTCATTTCCATCAAAGATTTTTCAAGTAACGCTTATAAAATTCAATTTAAAATTAAAAATACAAACAGTTTTAATCAAATAAAAATAACCAATATATATATATATATATATATTCACTAATTTTTAAAACTTAATTTTAATTAATATCTTATTTTGAGTATTTTTCTTAACTGCTAAGCTCTTTCTGTTTTTCTTTTTTAATAATTAATAGTTGGTTCGGCGGGGAAAGACGGTCGAACGCATCGCACAAGGTTGGAATAAAGCGAACAAACGACGCCGTTTTGGTATCTGAGACCTTCGGCGTTTTGAATCTCTGAAAACTGAGATGGCAAACGAAAACGAACCCGCGAAGCTGCTGTTACCGTATCTTCAACGCGCCGATGAATTGCAAAAGCACGAACCACTCGTCGCTTATTACTGTAATTCTCTTTTCACTCCTCTTTCTTTTTTTGGATCGGTACCTATTTTTCATTATTGCGATTTTTCTGTTTCTCTGATCTGAAATACTCTAATCCATTCGTAAATTATTATGATTAATTTGTTTTTGATAAAATTAGGTCGATTATATGCAATGGAACGGGGGTTGAAGATTCCGCAAAGTGAGCGCACAAAGACCACCAATGCTCTTCTCGTCTCGCTCATGAAGCAGCTTGAGAAGGTTCTTAGTCAAACTTTGTGGATTCGTTGTGCTGATTGTAATTGAAATTAACTGAAACATAATATGACCTGCAAATAGCTAAATAAATAATCGTCTGTTATACTTTAATTGATCTCGAGGAGCCCTAATTTTGATATTGAAAAGATGAAGCAAATCTAACCTAATCTAATCGTGTTAAATAAATGTGTTTGAATGTGAATAATAATGAATTCGTGTTTGAGTGGCAATCTGCAGTTTTATTTTCCTTTGAAAGATTTTAGTGGCTGACATGTTTGATTGGGTACGTTTACGATGTTTTTATTTACTCTATTGAGATATACGAACTATGTTGTTTTTCCAGGATAAAAAGTCCATCCAGTTAGGGCCTGAGGACAATTTATATCTCGAGGGTTTTGCTTTGAATGTGTTTGGAAAGGCAGACAAACAAGATCGTGCTGGAAGAGCAGATTTGTATGATAATATCACTCTTTACTTGTTCTTTTAAATGCTAGGATTGAAATAAATAACCGTTTTTAAGCTTATATGTTGGTTTGTTCTGTTGTATCAGTTTCTATTACTCTTATCTCAATTTTGTGTTGAGGTTTAGAAGGGATTTTTGTATGTTCTTGTTCCTTTCTCTTGAACAAGATAGTAGATCACTCTCTTGACATACCAAGTATCTGTCTTTTGCCAATTGTTTGTCATTCCTTTCACATGTCATTTGCATAACTATCTTGAGTGTTAGAATTTTTCGTCTGTGATAAGTTTTTAACATATATTCTTTGACCTTTTACAGGAATACTGCAAAAACATTTTATGCTGCCAGCATCTTTTTTGAGATTCTTAATCAATTTGGAGCAGTTCAGCCTGATGTGTGTATTTCATGAATTGAACCTTCTTTTTTTTTTATGCATGGTTTTCACTGTGCGTTTCTTGTTTGAAAATGTTTGCAGCAAGAATACAACTTCATGTAACTGTATTTTTAATGCTTTTACGAGTTTCTTTTACAGCTGGAGCAGAAACAGAAATATGCTGTGTGGAAAGCAGCTGATATAAGAAAAGCTTTGAAAGAAGGAAGAAAGCCCACAGCTGGTCCGCCTGCTGGTGATGAGGATCTGTCAATTCCATTCAGTTCTTCAAGTGATAGATATGTATGATTCAAAACTTAACATGGTGTCTTAGTTTGATCAGTTAGAAAAGCATAAATAAATTGTTTGATAAAGATAATCAATTAACTTTACGCTGTTTATTCTTGCAGGACCTTGGGACTACTGAAACTACTGTTTCCAGTCCTGGACCGGAATCTGATTCATCACCTAGTTATCATAATCCTGTCAACTACCAGAATCCACCAGGCATTCATCCGGCTCCCAAATTTCATGATACTGTTAACGAACAGCATCCTGCAAATATTCAACCATCTGTGCAATATCATGATAGAGTAGATAACAACAGACATTCTTCTGTTGTTTCTCCATCATCTCACTCTTACACACCTGGAGTTTATCCTTCCCAAGACTATCCTCCTCCTCCACCTTCCCAAGACTATCATTCTCCTCCACCTTCCCAAGACTTTCATTCTCCTCCACCTTCCCAAGACTATCATTCTCCTCCACCTTCCCAAGACTTTCATTCTCCTCCACCTTCCCAAGACTATCATCCTCCACCACCTTCCCAAGACTATCATCCTCCACCACCTTCCCAAGACTATCATGCTCCTCCACCATCCCAAGATTACCATCCTCCACCTGCCAGGTCAGAAAGTTCTTATCCTGAGCTTTACAACCATCAGCAATACTCATCGGAGAATTCACAGCATTTAGGACCTAACTACTCTTCTCATGAAAATTCCTCCTATTCCTATCCCCATTTTCAGTCTTATCCAAGTTTTACAGATAGCAGCCTTCCATCAGTCCCATCAAACTATACTTATTATCAAGGGTCAGATGCTTCATATTCTTCCCAGTCGGCTCCGTTAACTACAAACCATTCAACAAGCGCTCAACACAGTTCCGGCAGCAGAAATGGAAGTGTTGTGGAACCTAAATCAACTACTCAGACATACCAGTATGACAGTAACTACCAGCCAGCACCTGAAAAAATAGCGGAGGCACACAAGGCTGCAAGATTTGCTGTTGGAGCACTGGCATTTGATGATGTCTCAATTGCAGTAGACTACTTGAAGAAATCACTTGAATTGCTGACAAATCCATCCGCTAGCCAGTAATATTTATGTAAATTGAAATCTTGATTTCGATGGTTTTTCTACCTATTATTTGCATGCCCTGTTTTGTATATTCTATGCATCATGCACTTAAAAGTGTGAAGAAATTAGGGAACATGACCTAAACGGAAATCATAGAATTGCTGAGACTTTGCTGTCTTTCCCGTTTATCTGGTGGTAATTATTGAGATATGCTTGCTTGTCAAGGAATTGTGATGCATAAAAGATGTCTGCTTGATGAATTTCAGTTGTCTGCCTAGAACAATTCTCTTCTTCTATTTTTGGGTATTGCCTCCGAATTCAAATTCAGGTTCACATTCATTTATTCATCCATCGACCCCCCTGAGGATTTGATTCTCAGCTGTTGAGTTCTTGAGTACATCATAACAACTTGTTGCTCAAGAAGTTCCATTTCAGAGGCTATACAATGTGGAATGGCATAAAAATCTGACATTTTTTTAAAGGATAGCTGGGCAACATTTTATCGACAAAAAATGCCATATAAAATCTGAAGTTGAATGATTAACCAAATTATACTTAGACCTCCGTTTCTTTTCGAGCAAGGAGCGTGGGGTGTTATTCTGAAAGTTAATTTGGGTAATAATCTGTTATGGCTGTGCAAAGAAATGTCATTCCTGTCTGTTGTAGCCAAACCGTGTTGTCTCGTGACGGGAGTGGGGGGCATTGAAGAGACTTGCCAATAAACCAAAATAATAATCTTATCCTTCACTCTGATATCATCTGTTACAGAAAGCGTCGACGCATGATCGTCGTATTGACCCTTATATTTGTCATTTCATTGAAGTGTTTAAACAAACAGATTCATAAAACGATACCACACCATAACTTCTCCGAAACATGTCCACCTTTCCCATTTCTGTTAGGGAGCATTGCTTTGAAACCGAGTTTCTGTGTCTGCACCGTGCAAAAGAAGGCTGCAGCACATCTAACATAGAAGAAGAAGCAACCTTTTTTATGGTCCTGAAAGCGTAGTTGCCTGGTCTGACATGAGGCTCTTTTTTATCCTTCTGGAATTGAAAGGCTTTTGCCTCTGAGAACTTCACCCCTTTATCGGACAGCTGTTCTGCATCATTGTTCTTTTGCCACAAGCCCAAGAGAAAAAGAAGAGTCCTAATGAGTGGTCCAGTGTGGTACAGAAAAGAAAAGCAAATAGACACAAGTACGTCTTATGCTTCTTCTATCTCACCTCACTTTGTTTTCTTCTTTTTGGGCCCTTCTTTCCCACTTACAGCATGTTAGGGTCGTTCACCATTTCCGTAGGGTGCTTGTTGGGCTTTAATTATTGTTTGGTATAAAAAGTACTATCTCTATCGGGAAAACAAAACTATAATTTTCCATGGAGTTTTTAATTATAATTAATTTTTTAAAGCGATAAATTACAAAATAATCTAATTCAATCATAAACGAACACCGGAATGTTTTTTTTCTGCGTTTTTTTTTTCGATTTTTTTTTTTTTTTAAATTGTTTAAAGAACACGAATATAAACCAAAATTTAGAGAAATCATTCAACAACAAAAAAATATTACTAAATAAAACGGAATTGTCTGCTGCTCTAGGTGCCCAAAGCTTTAGTTACATAAACCAGAAGATTGCAAAGTTGATTTTCTTCAGTCTAATGTTTTTGCCCTATGAACCGGTTACAAACAAAGTGGGTAGGGTAAGGATAAAGTAATTAATATCAGTTGTTGATGGGAAAATTCACATTAAATATTTAAGCACATTCAAAATTTATAAATGTATGTGCAAGTATTGTTAACCATTAATTTTCTTAAGGACAACCAACATTACTTACTTTATCTTTTGAAGGAGACGAATCCAAATCTCCAAGAACGAGTTATCTTAATTTTAAGAACTCTAGCTGATCCAATGTTTACTAGGGAAAAGATTTTAAGGCCATACTCGTTGTATTGAATCTGTCACATGTAAACCATTCAACTGTGCAAGTTCAATTGAATTAGATTAGCAATGAAGTTGTGTCTTCCAATAATGCAAAATATTAAATGAATTTCAGTTAAAAGGCACTTTCTTGGTCAATCCATTTGATATGGCAAACTGACACCTTTAGAGGAACAGTTGAACAACAAAGCTTTCTTATAATTGAAGTCTCAGGCTTTTGCTTCTTTGACATACACTGTTTGTCAGTCTTTCAATCTTGTCTTCACTCCAACATAGTTTAGGATGCTGTCTTCAACTTGGATACTTATCAATATTATTCCTGCTCGAATTCTACAGCTAGCTTCGTTTAGGGCTACCTTTTCACCTGTTACGGGAGCAATTGGTAGTTTGGTTTAGTAGATGCAACCAAGGCAAATACTTCTCATCTCAGAAATAACGTTCTTCAAGTTAACAAAATCTTTAGGTGTTTGCTTGTTAAGCTTCCTTGGCTTCACCGCCAAACTAAATGTCAAAAGCCTAACACTTATTCTGGCAAATGAAATGGGTAATTAAACTAAGAATTTTTGTCTTCATTTTCATACAAGACAAGACATGCATGCTATGTTGACTCATAATATGAACGGTGAACCACCACAATGCTCTCTAATGTATATTCATGCAAGTAAGTGACTGAGTTATTCAGAAGTTCTAGTTTTGGTCGTGACATTTTATTTAATCGCAGTGAAGCCTTATCTGTAAAACAGAAATTAACGTTATCCATTCAATAATGTTCGTAAGTTTCTTGTTGATATTAACAAAGGCGTGAATGTAATATTCTTAACTCTTGTAGAACACGTCTTAGGTGTTCTACATAATAGGCTAAGCATGTGTTCATATCACTCCTCACCCTTCCCTTTTGCATGTAAACGGCATGGGAATTCACTTTTCATTCTGCCGTTCTGAGGCTTATTTTAGACGTCCAAAATTGGCCAAGGAGGACTCTTGCTATGGAAGAGTCAGTTTAATAGTATGGATTGTAGAAAATTTCAAGCAAAATTACTTGCTGAGGAAGAAGAGAGTACAAAAGAGGAATAAAGAAGGGGAGCAGCAGCAACAGAAAATGGGGAAGGAACTCACGTTAGAGGAGTGGCTTCTACAGTCACCAATAATGCAAAAGTACGATAACTGCAATGGTGATTATTGTGGTTTTAAACACCGTTCTAACAGTGATTATCCCTCAGTAGCTAGAGAAAGTAGCTATTTTTCTAACTCTGGGGAATGTACCCCGTCTTTGGAGCAACTCATAAATGATGGTGATGTAGAGATTTTTTCTGTGGGCTACAGTATCTGTTCGGAGAATCTTTTGAAAGATGAAAAGGTTGATGAAAAAGAAATGGGGTCTGATTCATTGACTAGAAGCCAAAGTAGTACGGTGAGAAAAAGGGTGAGCTTTAGACTGCCAGAAGTGTCGGAGACTATCATTTTGCATCCATTAGAGAAGGATTTTAATGAGTGTTAGTGCATTAGTTACTTTCTTCAGTCTTTTAATGTGAATTGTGAGTTTACTAGAGTGGTGTGTGTATCTCCTAGCGTTTTGTAAAGTACGTTCCTAAGATTTGGAGTGCAAGAATAATGGATCAAAATCTCAAACTTAGCCAAGAATCCAAATTAATGTTATGTAAGTTGGTCAAATAATATGTATATTGGTGTCTCGGCATTTGATTTCTAACTGTTTTTAATGTCTAGAGAAGAAAGGAGCACAGGGTAATTTGAATTTGTTCCCCTATTCTGAAGCAGAACTTTAGTGATCCTCTTTATGGGACATTACAGTCTTTCTTGCTTCCATGTTGGATTGATTTTAGTGAGTTTCCAATATCAGATGCTCAGAGATACTAAGAACTATTCTGTTTTTTCCTTCTTATTTTCTGTTTTCTTTAGTAGGTAAGATTTCTTTGTTCCTTCTAACCAAATATGCATATGTCAGATTTTGTTCTTCGTCACAACATAGCAGCATATTTGGTAATACATGGTTGACATGGCTCAATAAATGGTAACAGCTAGCTAATATTACAAATGTGCTAGGACAAGCAATACGTCTTTCAATCTTTAAATTACAAGGGAACAGAGCAAACCATTTTCCTACCTATTAGATTGTCTTATGAAATGTTAAATGAAGGTTTTAGATTGAATAGGCCAAAGAAGAAAAAAACATGACTACATTAAATGGCCTATCCAATAACCAGCTTGTTAGGTACTAGTTCCATTCATACAACTTTCACAAGATAACATCCTATTCTGTTTTTTTCCTTCTTATTTTATGTTTTCTTATGATTTCTTTGTTCCTACGCATATGTCAGATTTTGTTCTCTGTCATAACATAGCAGATATTTAGTAATACATGGCTGACAGAAAATGTGATAGGACAAGCAATACGTTAAAGCATTTGAAAAAAAGCCGTCTTTCAATGTTTAAATTACAAGGGAACAGAACAAACCATTTTTCTACCTATCAGATTGTCTTATGAAATGTTAAAATGAAGATTTTAGATTGACTAGGACAAAGAAGAAAGGAAAATATTACTAAATGAAATGGTCTATCCAACAACCAGCTTGTTAGGTACAAGTTCCATTCATACAACTTTCACAAGATATGCACACTGTAACACTTATGCCATGTAGAGAGCAAAATTAGTTTAGAGGCAAGGGAACATAAGTCAGAAAGTGCACAATGCGTAGCAAGTAGCTTGAGTCAGCAATATGACGGACAAACAACACGCAAAAGAGGGAGAAAACAATAGGTTGGAAGTGGTCAACCTCTTTTTTCTCTTCCTTTTGTGCATTCTGACTCCTCCTATGCGGTAACACAACACACAAAGAAAAAGGGGTAGAGGGTGGTGGAGAAAAAGTCTTTGTCGTCTAGCTATCTTCTTCAAGCAGTAACTTTTTTCTCTCAGTCTCTAATCATTGAGCAAAAGAAAGAGATGCAACTATGTGAAAGAACTGTAGTTGCTCTAATAACTCTTTGGCATGGCTAGTGGCTCTACGCTCCACTCTAAGAAAAAGTTCCTCACTTAGTTTGTCACCTATGTGAGCATCAACAAGGACTCCTGACACCGTCCTGCAGCTGTTGGCTAGAGCTCTGCCTACTTCACTTGCATCATCTGGTTGGTTCACCACTAGTGGACTTCCTCCTTTGAACACTTCAAGCTTGTCTATGGCAAATGAACCATTTGCTTCAACCACCTCCTTGAAATCTTGCAGGCTTGCTGCATAAACTGGAATGTTAAAACTGTCTCTTTTTTCGTGGCTAATCAATCCCTGCAATCAACCATATAATTTACTAAATTATAACTTTTGATAAGAACTAATGTGTATGTATGTCTGGTTTCAATACCAATTATGTTTAACAAGCTAAATAAAAATGAAAGACACTTGAAAAATATAATGTGACAAAAAAATGACCTTATATCTATATAGTTAAGTTGGTAAGAGAAATTTGGTGTGTGACATGCTGAGTAGCTGGACATTGTTTGAAGTACTCAACACATCCTATCATGTAGGTGTGGTTATAATCTGTACTTGATTGATTACAGTTTTGCAATGTGGAAGTGTAACATGGTAGAGGATAATTGTTGGAACAGAAGTGCATGGCTTTGACTCTGGTGAAAGACATTGTTGGGTCCCATATGGGATATGATGATTGTATGAAAATTGATGAGATGAATGTATATCCATTTTGTCTATAGCTTTAAGACATGATGATGTGATTCAGTGTTTGTTCTAAACTCTGGATATCCAAAGCCTAATTGGTGGTCAATATGATGGACCACAAGAAGACAGTGCCAGCAGGCAATTAATTATTATTTCTGCCGACATGATGATCAAGAAATGCATGGCTGGATGAAGTAGGGGAGGGTAATCAACGGCTGGGACCAATCTATGTGAAACGTGGCCAGTGAAAACTCATGATAAGTTGTGGTGATGCCTACAACACTTGAGCATTTTTGGCCTTTTGATCTCTACAGTGTCTCCAAGCCCTTTTTGGTCTGCCAATGGCAAATAGAAGCATGCATAAAAATGTTTGTGATTATGATAATTACCTCTTGGACAAGATCATCCCAAGCATCCTGAAAGTGGGTCCCAAAAAGTAGCCCTGCCCCACCTTGGTCTGTGGGGTCCACTGAAGTTCTGGCCAAGCAAACTAGGAACATGGACCCCTCTCTCTTCATCTCCACTGACCTTGCCATCAGAAAGCCTGCCAAATCTGTTTGGAATTGTTTCTTGTAAGCATTTGCTGTGCTCTCATCAGCACCATGGATAAACACCCTTCCTTTGTTGTATGCACTTGACCTTTTGTCCACCACACTTTCTGGCACCTGCACTCTCCAAACCAAACAAAATATAAACAAAAATAACTATAATATGAACAACAAATTCTTCCTATTACACCTAGGTAGGCCTAAACTTCACCAAATTCAAGTTCATGCAGTAGAAAAGTTCTACTTTAGTGCACAAAATGCTGCACACTTTACTCAAGGAATCAGAAAATTTTGTGGTAAAAAACATGCTAAGGAGCAAATAGTAGAGACTTTTACTGGGGGAATCCCAACTTCAATTGTGTCTCTTTTGGTGATCAAATTCTATGTGGTGGCCCCAAGTATTATTGAAATTTAAGATGCATGAAAGTGGAATAACATTGGGTGCTTAATGCATGCATTGGAAATTACTGTCCAAACACGTTACTTGTTTCCCTGAAACATGGTCCTTTTTTTCAACCCTATAGACCATGGGTTTGCTGCATTCACTTTTTGACTATAAATTATGACTTAGCCTTCAAATTAATGATGGTTTTACTGTCTTATCCTCGGGAAGAGGCAAATATATCTCTTTCATTTTACATAATAGAATCTTGGATTTTTCTTATGGGTAGGTTGGGGAGTGAATTAAAATATTATGTTAACCATAAAACACTTTAAAAGGGTTTATCAAATTAATGTTATCCGCCAAAAGTTTCCAATAAATGTGTGGGATACCTTAAAAGTTGAAATTCTAATTGAAAGGTTTATAAAGATCTTGGACAAACTAATGATGAAAGATACACATAGAATGATTTGAAATAAATTATGATTCTGTGTAATAATTTAACCACTTCAATTGCAAACAGAAATCAATAGATTAACATTTTTTTAAGTAAGAATGAAGGTATCCCTTCAATTTTCTATTCCCCCATAAAACAGAAAAATGTACCTAATATAACTAATTATTTAATTTGAGAAGTTTTAATTATGAATTTTTAATTATTGGTACAAGACAACTTTATTACTTTAAGACAATTTACATCTTTCAGAATAAGAAATGAAATCTAAATAAAGTGACAAACTTTTGAAAACTATTCATTGAAAACATAAAAGAAAGTCGCAGACCAAAGGCCAGAGTTTATATTACCAATAAAAGATGCATATGAATATTCTTAATAGATGATGGATGGAAGATAATAACAATAATAATAATATAAATAATAATAATAATAATAACTATAATGATAATTATCTTGATTTTTCTTTAAATTCACATGATATATCTTTATCTATTAAACCCTTAATTAGAAGTTATGGGATATAAGGTGCTTTTTTAGTGTATATTAAATGATTATGAGTGGTGTGAATGTGGAAGGATAAAGGTGTAATTTACCCTAAAAACATACAATAATAAAAGTGCTGGTTACCTGAGAAAGCCAGTGCAAAGAGAAGGCTGAGTGGAAAACATCCACAGACCTCGCCGGGAAAAGCCTCCGGTAGAAAGAACCAGGGACGCCGGCGGCGAAGTAGGAGCGGTGGTTGTTGGCGGCAAGACACTCTTCCATGCTGACGCCGTAGTTGGCGAAAGGAGGAAGAAGCTGAAAGAGTGTGTTGAAGTCATTGCTGGGAAGGTCCGAGAAGAAAGCCGAGAACTCCGGCGGCTGCCACCCCAACGCCTCGTAGCGTTTGATCACGTGCTTTATCATCACATCCACCACGTTTATGGTGTTGCTCCCACACGAACAGCCCAAGTCCACCACCACAAAGGGCACCTCGCGTCCCTCAACAAGCTCAACTCTGTCCAGAGCCTCTCTCAGAAGGTGAAGCATCGACCTCGCATGTATGGCCTGCATGTTAATCCATGCATGTCATGCACTGTCACATCTCATCAACCATACCTTCATTCATTGCTTTGCTATATGCATAATAATGCATGTTTAGCTTTAGTATGTGTGACTGTGACCACCAAAAACATACGGGGTACTTGTTGTATGCATGTTATTATTATGTATGAACATATTATATGTATATATATATATATATATATATATATATATATATATATATATATATATATATATATATATATGTATATAGCAGTTTTGTTTATTTATCAGCAAAAATTACCTGTGCTTGGGAATTGTTGGCATAGCTGGCTTCTCCTTTGCCTCCTTTCATGCTGAGCAGCCTCTCCAGTTCCATGTTGGACACAACAACATTGTCTCCCATGGGAGCCATAGCTAGGTAGCTAGGTCTTAGTGTCACAGGTGGGTGAGATGAATGAGTGAAAGAGAAGTTCACTGTGTGTGATAACAGACAAAAGAGAGAGTGTTTGAAGGTATGAGAGTTTGGAAAACTGTGAGGCTAGAGGGTTGGTATATATAGACAAAGAAGGGCTACTTATTATTATTATTATGGTTATTTCTTCAATGTGTATTATGTTAACTTGTGCTGTTAGCTAGTAGATACAAATGGCAAGCAATCTGCTATTATTATTTTCTGTTGTTGTTATCATTATAAATAAATTAGTTAACTATGCAGTGGGAAAAGGAAAATAATATAAAGAAGCTCAGAAAAAAGTTAAAAGCAGAGAATGTGGGCCTCATGAGCAACACAGCAGGCCCAAAACTGGCGCCGGATCTTTGTTGAGCAACGTATGAATATAGCTTTTGTTTCTGAATTCTGATACAGAACAAAAGAGTATAGATTTTGTTGGAGAAACCATAGTTCATGTGGCCAAAAAGAATTAAGTGGGAATATAGAAACTGTATTAGCAGTTCTTGGATTGAACAAAATCTAATATAAGATACAAATTATCTGATTGCATTAATATCAGAATGTGATTCCATTATATTATCTGCAAAAGAAGTAGTAAATGATAACTCAGTAAGTGCTATGCAAAGTTTTCCATCATACATAGCCTTTTTCACCTATATAAAAAACACAGATCAATGCATAATGATACAACTAATTAAGCAGCTTAGATTAAAATATAATGTTAGATTATTGAGTAATGATACGTATTTTAAGGAATCAATTAACCATCTACATATGTGGTGAAATAATGGTTCCTAGGCTACGTAAGTTTCCTTTCACTTGCCCAAAGTTCCGATATAAACAATAACATCTTAAATTGATTACTCTTTACTAAGCAACTTTTACATTTTTCTATTAGGTTTATTCTTGTGAGAAGATTGATTACTTTTGTCGGCTATTCAGGGCTTTATTATAAAATAAGGAGAGTCAAAGTAATCCATAAAAAGCCAAATGATGGTTAATTATTTCATTATTAATTAAGTCATCACCCCAGAAATCAAGGTTCAACATTTTGTATCTACCAAAACGAATAAATGGGATGGTATTATGTAAATGGTAATCAAATAAGTTATAATCAATAACTTCAACCTACCATAAGCATTTACTCCATGGTTCACTTTACCTTTGTTTTGGGTTGTATTCACTTATTTTATATTCCTATAACTTTCATCTCTTTTTTGTTGGCTGTAACATTTCATTTCATATTTATCCTACTTAAAGGGTAAGAAATTTGAAGCCATGAAATTATGGCTAAAAATGGACGGTTCTCACATGCCCTTTTCAAATAAAAGGGAAGTCGAATGTTTTGCTAAAGCATAGTATGAGTTATATTACTTCTCTGAAATCACAGTTCACATTGTCTTTAGTTGTTACAAGGGGGGAAAATGCAACAAGAAACTTCAAAGCAGATGCTCCAAAAATTCAGTGTTATTTCTCCACAACTACAAATCAATTAAGCAATAACATGTGTCATTGTTAATTCCTTTTTTACATATGGTCAATAAATTTCATTTACTTCTTAAATGTGAAATGGTGTTCTCTCTTGTGTAATAAATACCTGAAAAGAAATGTGGAGAAACAATAGTTCTGGAATTTTATTGGTCAAAAGAAAGAGTATTGTATTTCTAAATTGCCAACGGATTTCCATATATATGTTAAATTTTCATCTTCCTGACCTGGTTTTGGAAAGATTAATTATTAATTTTTCATGGCTTTCTTTCGTTTATTGCTTGTTTTATTTAGTTTTCCTGAAAAAACAGCACGATAAAGCATGAATTGATTAATCATATTATCAAAATCTAAAACAATATTCACAAATCATTTAATCTCTTCAATTAATATATATTATTGACTCGATCCCCCCTTTTTGTTTTGATAAGCATAAAAATATTATGTTATTGAGAGATATCAAATTACTTTGTTAATATTTGGAGTTTCAATTGTATATAAATTGTGCATAAAAACTTAGATGCCAATCCATTAAAATAATTCTTGTAAATTAAAAATGGATCACTATCAATCTTCTTGATTCTTCCATTGTGTTCATTCCTAGCTATTTTTACAAGAATGGAACATTTCTCCTTACTCAATTCCTTTTTAGTTCTGTCATATCTAAAACAATAGCCTTACATTTAAATAACTTGTTTTATAGAGGTAAACAAATGCATCTATGACCAAAACAAATTACTTATTATATATATATATATATATATATATATATATAT
>Ga0209489_105705_pt1 | contig 21152 bp, 14 predicted proteins | sample SiratrowhiteBW_FD_187527 | JGI IMG/M metagenome (GOLD analysis project Ga0209489, IMG submission 187527) | Root nodule microbial communities of legume samples collected from California, USA - Siratro white BW (SPAdes) (version 2) | ecosystem: Host-associated > Plants > Roots > Nodule | place...
GAAAAAACGAATATATATATATATATATATATATATATATATATATATATATATATATCTCCTTTCCAATACTCTACATATTAGAGATAACTATTTAATAATATAATATAAAATTTAATATATCGTATCTAGATGTAAATAATTATGGAAAATGTGAGACATTAAATAAGGAAATTGAAAAGGAATGACCTACCTTAAGTAGTTCTTATGTAAAGTTAGTAGTCTTTATTTAACTATATATAAGAGTAGTAAACTGGGTTTTGACATGTGGGTTGGTTTGCTAGCCTACCAAAATTTGGTAAACCGAGCTGATATTTTCAACCTGTAAGCTCCGTATCATATTTAATTTGCCAAATTCCCAAACTAAAAGTTCAACGGGACGAACTAATCTACTAGTCCTTTGTTAAATTAAAAAAATAAAAATAGTTTAAAACATTAACTTTTTATATTATATTACACTACAAGAAAAAAATTATTTAGAGATCAATTTTTAACTATCAAATAAAATGATTGCTAATTGTGACTAAAATAGTCATCAAATTAAATTTTAGTTGATAAATAACTACAAAATATAAGTAATGATTGAATTTAGTGACCAATTAGGTTAAGATAATTGGTATCTAATATTAGCTACCAAGGTTTTGGTGACCTATACTATTAAATTCTAAATTGGTATCTAATTAAGTTAGAGACTAATTTAGAATATAATGGTATTGGTCACTAAAACCTTGGTAGCTAATGGTAGATACCAATTACCTTGACTTAATTAGTCACTAAATTCAATCATTACTTATATTTTGTAGTTATTTAGCAACCAAAATCTAATTTGGTAACTATTTTAGTCACAATTAGCGGCAATTTTATTTGGTAGCTAAAAATTGATCTCTAAATAATTTTTTTTCTTGTAGTGTTATTTAAATGATAAAAATATACAATATCAATATAATATAAATCAACACTTATCAATTAAGTTTTAATTATTAATTACAATAGAGTAATTTAGCATGTAAAAGTAATAATTATTTTAATTTATTTAATTATAAATATTAATTGATCAATTAAAAATTTAGAAAATATTTATATACTTAAATATATTTTTAAAATTTAAATATATAAGATATATATAAGATAAATGTTAAAAATACAAAATTAAAAAAAAAATTAGAAAAAGTTGGCAAGCCAACTCGCCCAACTACCCTTTAGTGGGACAGACCAAGATATACAACAAGTTTTATTATAGTAGGATAGTGTGCCACCCCTATATATAATTGTTAATGAATAAAATTATTTAAAAAAATATTTAGTGGTTAAAAAATGTTAAAATTTAACAAATATATTTTTATTCAAATACATTTTTCAAAAAAAAAATTAAAGCTTTTTGTCATATATATTTAAGCATTTTGTATATATAAAAAAATCAATACTACTACATAAGAGATTATTACATAAAAAATTACTCCATAAGAAATTATTAACCTTAAAATAATATTGATAAATTACCACATAATGGATTATCCAATATAGATGACCTTTACCACCTACTAAATAAAAATTTAGGACTTATATTATTACTTTATACATAAAATTACTTATTTTCAAATATAACTTTTACCATATTTATCATCTTTATTAGTCTTAACACTTCATATTATTATAAATATCTCATACATAATTAATTTATACGAACATTCAAATATATTATATATGTTTTCATAGTCATACAAGTGAGAGCTTACAAAACAAAAATTTACTAAAATGAAAGTATATACAAAATTATATGTGAATATCCCAATAACATCCTAAACATTTATGGAATTGTTTGATATATATAATCTTATCTTTTGATATAACAAATATAATCACTACAACAAAATTATAACATTTATGGATTAAGTTACATAGTATCATATCCAAATTCATAAACAAGTCATATATGTCTACAAGTTAAAAGTTAATCAAATCAATTTTCAAAAGTATATAATCAACATGCACTTCTAAGCATCAAATTGGATATACAATAGAGAGTAAAAAATTGTTCCTATTTGGAAGGTCTATATTAAGCATGTCCTATTAGATATTAACGCTTGATTAAATCTAATACTTTAATCTACAAACATATCACAAAATCAAGGATAATGTTAGTTCATTGCATTCAAAGTTTGTGTATCTACACATGCCAATATGTGCAAGAATTCTTCCCAAATTTTCACCACCTAACTTTTTAATTGAGAGTAACTAATTGACCTCTTTTGGAAGGCCTATAATAGTAATGTCCTATTAGATATTGACACTTGATTTAATCTAAGACTTTGATATACAATCATATTAAAAAAGTAAGGATAAGGTTAGTTCATTGCATCCAAAGTTTGTGTATCTACATATGCTAATGTGTACAAGAACCCTCCTTAACTTTTCACTACCTAACTTCTTAATCTACATTGTTTACGTCATCATTTACAGAAATATATCTCCATTAAAAACATTTGTTTGTATTTAATACATAAAATGACAATCTTGCTAACATATCAAAAGTATGTAACTTAAGTTGAATTTACATCAAGAATTTTATATAACATATCACTCAAAATTATAATACATTAATTCTTAAGTACAACCAATTCATCCAAAAATTCTAATCCAACTATATCCAAAACCAATTCTTCTTATTCTAATAATATAAACACATTTCAAATATATCATTGAACTCATCTAGCATGATTTTAGTGCATTACCGTTAATATATTACAATTTGACTCCTCTAACCCAATATCATTCTCAAATCAATGAAAACACAAAATTCAATCAATGTTATCCAATTACATAAACTTCAACTTCACCGATAAACACTTTCATAATCAATTAAAAAACTCAATTCCTACTCATATTAACTTCCATTTTTTGACAATTACTTGTGTTTCAAGCAATAGTTAGAAAAGTGTGGGATGACATTAAAAATCCTAATGACCTAGTTAAACATTTTCATTCAAATCCAATCTTCAGTCAAAGATAAAATAATTGAGAGAATATTTATTGTTTAAGGGGAGATATTTTTGGTGTAGGGTTGCTACATTAGAATACTAAAAGTCTTATGATGTAGTTTTAGAAGTGTTTATAGTTAATTGTGAAATACATTCCTATTAACCATTGATTGGATATATGAAATGTGTTGGTGTGGAATGGAATTGTATATTGAAGTGTGATTCTCTTTTTGTTGGGTAAACATTGTTGAATGATATGTAAATATTTGAGTGAAATTGGTATTTTGAGAGTATTTTATGTAGTATAAATGTTGCAAGGAATATTTTGTATGAACTATTTATAAAATATGTGCTTCTAGATTTATATCGCTCAAGTGGTGGATTACCATTCAAGCAACACCTAAGCAGCAAATCATCATTGAATTCACTAGTTGATGTCATTCAAGTGTCAACATGAACGATCAAGGAACAAAGCATAAAGCTCTGAAGCTTGAGTGAGAGAGGTTCTATGATAATTTTCTCTCCTTTAAAATAAATGATGTTAAAGTGACAAGAGGTTGTTATTGTAGTGGTGTATGTTGTTTTAGAATGTGGAAGACCAAACATCTACGTGTCATCACTCAAGCAACAATATGATTGATCAAACTTTGATGAAGTGATAAGAATGTTGATCATAGAATTTGTTGGGTTTTACAACTTAAGTGTTGGAATAATGTTCAAGGGTGGACACTCAAGTTTTAAGTGAACATTCCAGCAAAAGAGGCCTAACAAACTATCTCCTTTGAAGATGGTACCTTAGGAGACAAAAGTTTGTTCGAGTAAAAAGGAGGTCATACTAATTTTCTCTCTCTTTAGAGTTAGCATCACTAAAACGATGTGAAACTGCTTAGGTAAAAATAAGTCTTTGTTGGATCAAGTGCTTACTATTGAGTCAAAAACTATAGTTGAGAGTCAAGGTGAAACTTTTTCTACAAAAGAGCGTAGCAACCCAGACATCACAATTCAATTGTCACTTGGCTTACCAGATCTGTATAATGAGACGATTGATGTCATTGACAACAATATCTCCCCTTAGTAATTGCTCTGCTAGGAATCAAACTCGTGACTTTACTCTAATACTAATTGTTGGATTGAACACTTACCATTAGGCCAAAAGTTATAGTAGATAGTTAGGGTGTAATTCTTTCTATTTAAGAGCTTGGTAACTCAAGTGACACAATTTGATGGTGACTTTGCCTACCTGACCTCCTCCTTAGGGTAATTGATGTTGTTTACAATAGACTTCTTATGTGTTGGGAAACAAATTTGCTCAAGAGAGAAAAATGCACTCAAGGGATATGTGATCGATGATGACATGAATGTGTGATGTAAAATATATGTATATTGATTATGACGATGAGATGATTAGCTGCATGCATTTGTATGATAAATATTACGTTTTATATTGTATGTAGTATCTGTATGATATTTGTGACCCTTTATGGGTGTGGGGTCAGAAGTACCTAAGATGGTATTATGCCCCAAAAGTTGTAATATTAAGCGCAAAACTCACTAGGATATAGTTTATGTATGTTTCATTAATGATCTAATTTAGAGCTATCAAAACGAATCACCTAACCTGTCGGACTCAACCCACCTTAATCCACTTAGTAAATAGGTCAACCAAACCAATCCACCTCTTAATGAGTCCTAAAAATGATGGATTAGACTGGCCTACCATGGATTGATAGGTTAAATGACTTGATCCACTCTGTAAAATATGTTTTGGCCAAGTTCAAGAGGGGGGTGAATTGAACACTTGAAAACTTTTCGCAAACTGTTTGGAGAATGAATAATTTTTATAGAAAACTATTCAAGAAGATATGTTAAGCAAACAACAAAGGTTCAAAAACAGTTTCAGCACAATATCAGTCAACCAGATACAATCAATTGAAACCAGAAAGCAGTTCTTGAAAGCATTGTGCACAGTAAAAGCTGTTCTTGAAAAATTGAATCAAGAAATCAAAAAATTAGATCAACTTCAAGTTTATAATGATTTGTTGATTAAAGAACTTTTTTTCAAACAATACAAACTATGTTAAGTGTATGAAAACAATCTTTAATCAACAACTGTGAAAGATTAAGTTTTCTGGAAAACACACTGATGAATAGTTAACCCAGTCAGTTGCGAACACTGTGGATTTACAAAAAACTGATATACTGGTTATTAACATATTCAAAACTTGTTAAGAGTGGACTATGTTTAATCAGATTATATGTTTTCAGAAGTTATTAAAAGTTTTCAGAAAGTTGATGATATTATTCGATTAGCAAGATTCAGTAGATTCTGAAAAGTCAAGAAACATAGCAAGATTTAACAAGAACAGTCAAGAGAGAGCAAGAGAGATTCAAGACACAGCAGATTTATGTTCACCCTTTCACAAGGGCTACGTCCAGTCCCTTACTCCACAATAAGGATTTCCATTATAAAAAGATCAAACTAGATCAGTTTACAGAAAAACAACAACTTGCTCCCCGCAAGTAAACACTGCTCCCCGTAGCAAACAATCTGTTGAACCTATAGCAGAACCCAAAACTATACAGACTCCACTGTATATTCCAGAACACCCCTTGCTGATCCGCTCAGCAAGTTACAACTTGTACAGAACCCACTGTACAAACAAAATTACCAACCCAGGTAACTCACAACAGAATAACCTTCAATACAGTGAAAGAATTATCACAAATTCAACAATACAAGCACTTCTATACAACAGATTACAAAAGTAATGAAGAAAGGGTATAAAAGGCTTAGTCTGATGATCAAATCAATGAAGAAACTGTCTCAGTCAAATTCAAAGCTTCAGTAGTAGTTCCAGAAAACAATTCTTGATGAAAACGTTGATTGATCTTGATCACTAGACACGAAGGCGCTTTTCCTCTCTTTGAAAACTCAAATGTTCTTGCTCAGAAAATGTTTAGAATGATTTTCAAATCTTTTTTCAAAAACAACGCCAAATATTTATAGACAACTGTCTTAAGATTTAATCGATTGTTTTGACAAACAGTCGATTGTTTTTCTCGAGTTAGTTAAAACAGTTATTCAAAATTTAATTTCTGATTTTAACGATTTCTCAAATCTTTTGTTAATTCAGAAAATACTTATAGAGCTTATCCTTGATTAAGATTTCATGCATCACTGATTTGAACTCAAACTTACCCCACAACACATAATCCTAGGTTCTAGACCAAGTTCTTCAATCTTCATGAAATCTTCATGCATTCCACATATGATCACATGGTCTTGAACTTCTTCATTTGGTTGGCTTCATCAAATCATCACAACAATCCACGGGTGCTAACAATCTCCCCCAATTTGATGAAGACAAACAATGGTGTGTTAAGTCGAAATGTATGCTTGTTCTTCTTTCAATCAGTCTACTGGCTTTTACAAAGCTCCCCCATAATTCGATATCCTGTTAATAATATTTCACAAAACATAGTGAAGAAAAATAGTAACATAAAGATTAACAACTTTCATTGATATTAAGCACGAGTACATGATAACCATTCATAAGTACATATCGTACACCAAACTGATACAAGCATAACAGACTGAAATTTGGACTGGGCTGGATAAACCAAAAAATCAGAGTAGTAGCCGCAACATAAAACATGAAACAACAAACATCAACAGAAAAAAATATAACAACCAGCAAGCAAGCAAGCAGTAAACTGAACATCAACCTAGATTCCTAGACCACAACCACAACATTTCTTATTCTCAACACTCCCTAATCACAACACACCTAATTCTTCCCCATTGGACGAGAAACCACCACTAGATATGCAATGCGAATGCCCTAATCGTCTGATGGAAAGAACAAAGTCCTATCTTAGATTGGATATCTTCAACTTGTGTTTCAATAAACGAATGCCCTAATCGTCTGATGGAAAGAACAAAGTCCCTATCTTAGATTGGATATCTTCAACTTGTGTTTCAATAAATTGGAAGTGTGTTTCACAGTACTGGTGATGACTACGGTTCTGGTTTTCCAATTAATTGAACTGTGTCATCATGAGTTATGTGAGTCTGGAGAAGGAGTCTTGACTAGAAGCAGCAGGCGTTTCTGGTTCTCGTTTAGCTTGATCAGAATTTTTATCCTCGTCTTCGTCATCCTCATCATCATCACTGGATTTCTCTACTTCTACTTCTTCATCATCAACTGATTCTTTATCAGCTTTGCAAATCCATTTCTTATTCTTCATCTTTTTCAGTCCAATCTTGGTGAGATTTGCAGTAGTAATCTGGTTCAGCGCTTTAATTTCTTTAAAAACTTCACTTTCCACATCTATTTCAAAATATTTAATAAACTGCAACATCAATATCACATATGGTATGCGATATTCCAGTTTCTTTCCAACTTTGAATAGATGCTCACGAATCACATTAACCTACTTGACTTTGATCTTATTCATGAGACAGTACATGAGTATAAGATCTTCCTCAGTCAATGTTGCATGATTGAAGCCAAGGGGGGTCAACACCCAGATCACAATATACGCCAGTATTCTCGATGTAGCAGCAAGTTCTCCTATATTGAACGTCCTTGAGGCAGACTCTTGATTCCTCAAGCATGATTTGTAGAACTGAACTTTGTTAAAGTTCCCCAGTTTTGATGTGTTCCCTCTACTAACAGTTGCTCCATCATGTCTCAGGCCAGTGACACTAAGCTAAACCTCTTCATTGATTGCTATGTCAATGCCCTTCACCTGTGAGTACATATTCTCCTCATCATACCACATGTTGGTCATGAACACCTTAACCAAATCTGGGTAAGTGTTCTCAGTCTACTTCAAGAACTTGTCCAGCTTTTGAAACTTGAGCATGTCACGGACCTCATCAAGTTTCTCCTCCTTAAGCCACTCAAGACTCAACACTTTGGGAGTAATGATGATCTTCCTGCTGTATAGTTTGTAATACTCTTCAATACTCTCCTAGTTTCCAATAAACCACCTATCAAGGTAGTCGGGTTCATTGTTGTCAATGTCTGATCCAACATGTTTAACCATAGCGCTTTTGGTTCTTTTTTGTGGGTTGGAGGAAGAAGCCATTTTCGGTGGAAGAGTGGGTTGCAGGAAAATTGAACTTTGCACACAGAACGAATAGAGCAAAGACAGTGAGGTAGTGTGCGAGTGAATGCATGCTCAACCCTCTACTTAATGAAAGAATAATTCTATAGAAAACAACACATTGATTGACAATTCAAAAACGCAAAACAGCTTTTCTAGTTTGTTGAGATTTTACAAGTAATCAATTTAGAGCAGATTATACTTAGCTGCAGAAAATCTCAAAAACAACTTTTTGACTAGTTTACTCTTCACTGTTGCAGCGCCATGTGGCATCTCGAGCTGTCTCTCTCTTCACATGCTAAACATGAGTATTGAGTTGCTTTGTCTTATTCAGCTCTTCAACTAGCTAGGTTCAACTGTGCTTGGTTCTGTTCGCATTCTTTCAGTTACACAGCACCTCTCTAGTTGCATTGTAACTCCAAAACAATTTCACATGCATCCAAAATTTAGAATTTAATCAGACATTAATATTCTGTCAGCTTTAACATTGTAAAAAAAGTTTAAAACTGATCTAAGCCCAGCAAACCATTATATAATTCAGAAGCCTTTAAGTGTAAACATGAAACTGATAAAGAATTGAACTTGATACAGTAAATGAAAAAACTAAAACTGATACAGTAAGAAAAATCGAAACTGGTAAAGCAATCTGTAAAACTAGAACTGATTCAGTAAACTGTTCAAAAATTGAAATTGAAAAAAAAAATTGTAAAACAGTCTTTTAATAAAATCAACCAATAATCCATTCAACATAAACTGATTTATCTCACAAATTTGAAATCAATAATTCCAAGTTCATTTCGAAGGAAGTTAAATCTCTCTTTGTTAAGTGGTTTTGTAAAAAGATCAACAAGCTGATTTTCAGTACTAACAAACTGAATTTCACAATCACCATTATTGACATGGTCTTTAATGAAGTGATGGCGAATTTCAATATGTTTAGTCCTTGAATGTTGAACTGGATTCTTTGTAAGATTAATGACACTAGTGTTGTCAAATAATAATGGAATTTTAGACAAGTTAAAGTCGAAATCAGTTAACTGCTATTTAATCCATAGGCTCTGCGCACAGCAGCTACCAGCTACAATGTATTCAGCTTCAGCAATGGATAGTGCAACACATGCTTGTTTCTTACTATGCTAAGATATCAGACTTGATCCTAACAGATGGCATGTTCCACTGGTGCTTTTCCTGTCAATTTTGCAACTCGCAAAATCAGAATCAAAATAGGCTACTAAATTAGGAGATACCTCACTTGGATACCATAGTCCAACAGTTGTAGTTCCCTGTAGGTATTTCAGAATTCTCTTTGCTGCAGTGAAATGTGATTCCTTCGGATTGTTTTAAAATCTGGCACAGAGATACACACTAAACATGATGTCTGACCTGCTGGCAGTAAGATACAACAGTGAACCGATTAATCCTCTGGACTTGGTTTGATCCACACTAGTTCCTTTTTCATCTGAATCCAAGTAACAGTTAGTGCCCATGGGTGTTGAAATCTCTTTGTTTTCCATGTCAAACTTCTTCAATAACTCTTTGCAATACTTGATTTGACTAAGGAATGTTCCATGATTTAGTTGCTTGATCTACAGTCCAAGAAAGTAGTTAAGTTCACCAATCATGGACATCTCAAATTCTCCCTGCATAGCTGCAACAAACTGCTCACACAGATTTTGATTAGTGGATCCAAATATAATATCATCAACATATACTTGAACCAAAATAATATCATTGAATGATTTCTCAATAAACAATGTCTTATCTGTTTTGCCTCTCTCATATGCATGAGATAGCAAGAAGTTGCTCAACCTCTCATACCACTGTCTTGGGGCTTGCTTCAAACCATATAGAGTTTTCTTTAGTTTGAACACATAATCCGATGTTTATGATCTTCAAATCCAGGAGGTTGAAAAACATAAAATTCTTCATCAGTATACCCATTAAGGAAAGCACTTTTGACATCCATTTGGTGAAGCTTGAATCCATTCATGCAAGCATATGCTAAGAGCAGTCTAACAGCTTCAAGTCTTGCTACTGGTGCATAGGTTTCCCTATAATCTATTCCTTCTTCCTGATTGTATCCTTAGCAACCAGTCTAGCTTTGTTTCTCACAATAAAACCTTGTTCATCTAACTTGTTCTTGAACACCCACTTGGTGCCAATGACATTCATCTCACTAGTTCTTGGAACAAGCGTCCAGACCTCATTCCTAGAAAATTGGTTCAGTTCTTTGTGCATAGCAGTTATCCAATTATCTTTCAGTGCATCAGCTACAGTCTTTGGTTCAGTTTGTGAAACAAATGCCATATGTTCACAAAATTTATTCAATGTACTTCTGATTGAAACTCCTTTATGCACTTGTCCAATAACATTGTCTAAGAACAGATTTCTAGGAACTCTCCATTCTCTTGGAAGTCCAGAATTAACTGTCCCAGTACCAACTCCAGATTCAGTTGATTGAACTCCCTGATCATCCGATCGAACTTCTGGCAGTTTACTGGTATCTTCTGATTTATTTTCGAGACCAGTATCAGTTTGTTGAATGTTTGGAAACTCATCATCTGCACCTGTCTTAGACAAATACCTTTAGATGAGACACATTGGGCTTTCTTCCTTTAAACAACTCATAGGGTGTTTTCTTCAATATTGGCCTGATGAGTACCCGATTCAGTACATAGCAAGTTGTGCTCACTGCATCTGACCAGAAATACTTTGGCAATTCAGTCTCATTCAGCATTATTCTAGCAAACTTCTCCAAAGACCGATTCTTCCTTTCTACAACTCCATTCTGTTGTGGAGTTCTTGGTGCTGAGAAGTTGTGTTTAATTCCCAGTTTACTGCAAAATCTGTCAAACTTCTCATTCTGAAATTCTTTCCCATTGTCAGATTTAATGGATGAAATACTGCAATCCTTCTCATTCTGAATAAATTTGACAAATCTTTTAAAGACATGGTAAATTTCATCTTGGTGGCTATGAAAAATGTCAAAGTGAACCTAGAATAGTCATCAACAATAACAAGACCATAGTAGTTCCCTCCTAGGCTCATAGTTCTAGAGGGACCGAATAAATCCATGTGCAGCAACTCCAATGGTTTATAAGTAGAAATAACATTTAAGGGTTTGAAAGTGTTTTTTGTTTGTTTACCCTTTTAGCATACTTCACACAGTTTATCTCTTTCAGACTTGAGCTTAGAAAGTCCAACTACAAGCTCTTTTGATGCAATTCTACTTAGGTGATGCATATGAATGTGAGATAATCTTCTATGCCACAACCAAGATTCATCATTTCTAGTGAGTAGGCAGTTCATGCTAGATGTTATGCAAGAAACATTAAGCATATAAACATTATTTACCCTTTTACCTACTAGGACAGTTTCAGTCAATTTTGAATATGTTATGAGGCAAAGATTTGGTTCAAAGGTGATCTTGTACCCCTTGTTACACAGTTGACTGATACTCAGCAGGCTATGCTTTAAACCTTTCACTAAAAGTACATCCTTGATGATCACTTTGTCAATTTCTCCAATGTCACCAATTCCAAGAATTCTACCACGATTGTTATCTCCATAGGTGACATATCGAGCAGGTCTCAGTTTCAGATTAGTTAACTGGGAAGCATCACCAGTCATATGTTTGGAACATCCACTGTCCAAATACCACAATAAGTTGCTGGATACCAAACAGACCTGCAAAGCAAATTAGATTTGAGGTTTTGGTACCCAGGTAAACTTGGGTCCAGCAGTGTTAGATGTGCTTTTGAGCACCTAACTAACTAGTTCTTTTGGCACATCAAACTTTCTAATTTTATAGTTCTTCATAAAGTGGCCTTTTCTCATACAATAAAAATAGGTCAATGGTGATGAAAACTGTTGTACATCTATTTTTAAAAAACTACTGTACTTTTTCTGTTTTCTTTGAAAACCAGTTTGATAACCTATGCCAGCTTTTTCAAAAACACAGTTTTGAGAACCCAAAATTGCATTTAAGTTTGCAGTACCCATTGAAAGTCTAGAAGCAGTAGTAATTAAGTAATTCACTTTGTTCTGCAGAGCTTCACAGTTTTCACAGTTAACTGGCTGGCTGGAGTCAAGACTGCTGGAAGCTTTGTAAATCATTTCCAAATGTTCAAAATCAGTTTTCAGTTCTAAAATTTCATCTTTCAGTTGTTTGACTCTGCCTTCTAACTAGTTATTCAAACCTTTCAGTCTATTGTGAGATAAGGCTAGTCTATTTGCTTCTTCATAGGTTTCATGAAAAGCTTGAAGCAGTGAACTGTAATTTGCACTATTAAACGAAGTGCTGGAATCTTCACTACCAACCTCAAAATTCTTTCCAGCCATGAAACACAGATTTGCATCAATGTCTTCCTATGAAGAGCTGCTGGATGAAGATGCATTGTCTTCACATGCAATGTATGCCTTTCCAGCTTTGTAATTCTTCTTTTCAATGGTCTTCTCTTTGTTAGCCATATTTGGACAGTCTGCTTTCATATGTCCCTGTTTCCCACAACCAAAACAGGTTAGCTTATTTGAATTTGAATAAGGTTTTCTAGTATACCTTTTAGATTGCTGATTCTTTGCCCTGCTCTTCAGCTTGATGAATTTCTAGAATTTCTTTGTTACACTGAGGTTCTCAGTATCACTATCTTCTTCTGAGTTGTTCTCACTGGTTTCAACTTTAGCAGCCTTTGATATCAGTGCGAGGCGTCTTGTTTTCTTCTCAGCAGATTCCATTTCTTTCAACCTCGTCATTTCCAGGTCATGTTCTCTCAACTTTCCAAAGAGTGTCACTGTGGTGAGAGTTGTCAAATTCTGCTCTCTGAAATTGCAGTAACCTTGGGCTGCCAACTTATGTCCAAGCATTTGAGGATCTTGATATTCAGCTCCTCGTCAAACTGCTTTCCAAGCCCGATCAAGTGATTCACTATGTGAGTGAATGCACATCAGCAATTGACTCACCTTGCTGCATTCTGAATAATTCATATTCTTGAATCAGCGCATGCTTTCTGCCCGTTTGACGTCAGTAGTGCCTTCATGAGTAACCTCAAGTATATCCCACATCTCCTTTGCAGAACTGCATTATGAGACTCTGAAAATCTCATTTAGATTTAAAGCTGAAGTTATTATGTTCTTGGCTACACAATCATATTGAACACGCTTATTTTCAAAATTAGTCAATTCATCAAATTGGCTTTGCAACAGATATTCCATTCACAACAGAAACTGGAATGTAAGGTCTATTCACTATTGCATTCCATATACCTCAATCAATAAATTCAATAAAAATCTTCATTCTCACTTTCGAAAATTGGTAATTAACCCCAGAAAACATGGGTGGCCTGTGTATAGAGGCTCCCTCGGGAAAAGCCAACTTGTTCTCAGCCATGGATTGAAACACTTGACTAGGATTGAAGTCCTAGCTCTGATGCCAATTGTAAAATATGTTTTGGCCAAGTTCAAGAGGGGGGTGAATTGAACACTTGAAAACTTTTCGCAAACTGTTTGGAGAATGAATAATTTTTATAGAAAACTATTCAAGAAGATATGTTAAGCAAACAACAAAGGTTCAAAAATAGTTTCAGCACAATATCAGTCAACCAGATACCATCAATTGAAACCAAAAAACAGTTCTTGAAAGCACTGTGCAAAGTAAAAGCTATTATTGAAAAATTGAATCAAGAAATCAAAGAATTAGATCAACTTCAAGTTTATAATGATTTGCTGATTAAAGAACCTTTTTGTCAAACAATACAAACTATGTTAAGTGTATGAAAACAGTCTTTAATCAACAACTGTGAAAGATTAAGTTTTCTGGAAAACACATTGATGAATAGTTAACTCAGTCAGTTGTGAACATTGTGGATTTACAAAAAACTGATATACTGGTTATTAACATATTCAAAACTTGTTAAGAGTGGACTGTGTTTAATCAGATTATATGTTTTCAGAAGTTATTAAAAGTTTTCATAAAGTTGATGATATTATTCGATTAGCAAGATTCAGTAGATTCTGAAAATTCAAGAAACATAACAAGATTTAACAAGAACAGTCAAGAGAGAGCAAGAGAGATTCAAGACACAGTAGATTTATGTTCACCCTTCCACAAGGGCTACGTCTAGTCCCTTACTCCACAGTAAGGATTTCCATTATAAAAAGATCAAACTAGATCAGTTTACAGAAAAACAACAACTTGCTAATTAAGTTAGAGACCAATTTAGAATCTAATGGTGTAGGTCACTAAAACCTTGGTAGCTAATGTTAGATACCAATTATCTTGACTTAATTGGTTACTAAATTCAATCATTACTTCTATTTTGTAGTTATTTAGCAATCAAAATCTAATTTGGTGGCTATTTTTATCACAATTAACAACTATTTCATTTGGTAGCTAAAAGTTAGTCTTTATATAGTTTTTTTCTTATAGTAAATCTTTTGGTGCACTATGTATTTGTTTTGATCTAAATTCATTTTTTTATTGAATTAAATGAGTTATATGAGTCAATGCGACTCACTACAAGTTATAATTAGCTTTTTTTTTTTTCAACTCAGCCTGACCTAAACATGTAGTGGGTTGAGTTAGATTATGACTTTTGACTCACGTGGACAACTTTAATATAATCAAATAATAGGACAATATGTGCTAAATAGTCAAAGTTTAAAATATAAAGAACCACCTAAGAAACTAAGGTTAATATTTAACAATTATATTTTTTACGAGTAATGTGTTAGTCTCTATTAATATGTACTTGACATGAGTATTCCAGTAAGCGTCAAAACTAACATATTACACTATTTTATTAAATACACATGAAGATATATGTCTTACGAAAAGTGATTTAGTATATTATAATTTATTATTTATATGTAGAATAAGAATGTGATGTAACTCATATATATATATGATAGTAGGTAGAAAAAAAAAATAACATTTACACGTTGTAGTGGAGAAATTAAACAGAGTTAAAGTGATATTTTTATTTTCTTAGTATTTTATTATATATAATTTTGGAAACTTATAATTCCAAAATGTTTAGTATATATTGCTAACAGAAAACAACGCCAAAACATTTCGGTTTAAGACTTTAGGCTTTATTGTTAACATAATTTGAAGTTAGAACAGCTAAACATTGACAGGTTCTATTCTAACTGCTAATAAAGTCCGTTTTAATCCCTACAATGATTTCTTGTATTTCGGGTGTCTCATAAGAAACCGCAGTCTTTAACTTTTTAATTAATCATAAAATTAGTGGCGCCACTATATATATTTGTTTCATAAAGGTGTGAAAATAAGTAGTGAGGGCTCAACTAGGCGCCGAAAAATTAAGTCAATATCATATTCGAGGAAATCCAGCTATCATTTTGTTTCTTTCGTGAACAAAGTAAAATAGTGGTTAAATTGGATAGAGATTGAGAAACAAAACACTTTACCATAAGCCCCTTCATGAAGTAGACATTCACTTCGAGGTAGTGATGGTGATGTAATTAACATCCCATATCCGTCTTTGTTGGATTTGTGCTAAATTCCACATTTGGACGTATTTATTTATAAGGGAAGAATTTAAATTTCAAAAGGTAGCAGTGTACCAAATAAAAAGTTTACAACCAAAGAACAAAATTCATTAGCTTACTACTCTATCTTTCTCTTTCATTGTATTAATGTTTCAACCAATATAAATACAAAATAACCTACTTCTTATATATGTATCACTTTTAGTAACCCTCCTAATTACAAGCTTTAGTTGCCATTTGCAATAGATGTAAAAGGTCCACCTCCCAGAAAAAAAAGAAAAAGAAAAAGAAAAATATAGTTATGATGTTTCATTAGCTTCTCTGTTGTGGCTACAAATGATTTTTTTTCCTTGCTAATATGAATATTTCTCTTGACTAAATAGTCCACTATCAACCATGTGTTTTGGCAAGCTCTCTATCTATATCATAATGGACCTTTATTTCACGAGTTGCATACTCGAATCATTCTTGACCGTGACTTGGAGTAAAAGTATTGTAATTTTTGACCAGTTTTGAATGATGAAGTAGAACCACCAAAACAAGTTTCTATATTCAACATGTTGTTTTCCAAAACCAGCTGGTCATGTTACACATTAGGATAAGGAATTAAATGTAATAGCTCCAACAACGCAAATGAGTTATACCCACTTGCAAAAGACTGAAATCATGCGTGTTTCTCAGTGTGCAACTCGCGGAATAAAAAAGAGGACTATGTGTCAATTCATACACATCATTTATTTCCTACCAATAAAACAACAGGTGATAATAACCATAGTAGCCCAGATTGGAACAAGAATTGACTAGATGCAAAGCAAAATGAACGAAATTATCGATGCAGTTAAGTGTTCCAAATCATTGCGATGCTACACACCAAATCTATGATGGTAGCCTATGATGGGCTTAAAGAAAACCGGAACACGACTGTGACGATATTGTGGGAAGGAATTGAACTAAAACCAGTGGCCGATCCCAGAGTTGGTAGTTGTTTTACTTGAGTTCGGTTGATTTACAATCAGTCTTTGTCTGCAATAAATGTGTATTATGGTTGGAGGAATCTTACATCCTTAATTTATTATTCCGCGTAGCATATAGACTAGTCTATTTTGCTCGCCTTTAGCATTTGAATATATTCGGGCTAAAATATGGGAGAAGTCTTAGGATCTAGGGAAAGGATTGTCAAAAGTATTTATAATGGGATTAAAGGTTTTTTTTTTAATATTGTATATATAATGGGTACGATTTATGATTAATATATATATATATATATATATATATATATATATATATATATATATATATGAGTGTGTGGGGGAGAAAGAAAGTTTATTATTCTCGTTTTTTATTTTTTATTTTAGATTAAGAGTTATTCAAGATTTTCAGTTTACGTCATAAAAGCATAAAAGTTAAAAGATTAGAACAAACTTATAATACAAACTTAAATAAATATTAAAAAATTATGAAGTATTGATTAGATCGGTATTAATTTAAATAAATATAAAGTTAAATACGATTGGCTTAATTAGTATTAATTTCAACAAAATATAAATATAAAAAAATAAAATTAACGTTAGTTATTGATTTTAAATTTAGTAAATAATAAAAATAGATTATATTAGACTCTTTTATTAAAGGGTTCACCATGTGATTTCTAAGTTTGTAATAATAATAGAGTAGAGAAATTGTGTTGAGATGATAGACTACTCCAACCCTTGGATCTGCTGACAAATACAGAAAAGATGTTGTAGTTTACGTAATCTCTTACTAGAAGATTATGTAAAATAATGTAAGTTAGTATGAGCAACTGTGTGGTGGACTGTTTTGTCTAAAGAGTTGTAGCATTCCAATTCTGCTCGGTATTAAAAAATAAAAGTGGAACACAACCTCCAACACTTGCTATATTTCTTATCGTATTCTCTTTTCGCATCTTCAAATTTTCATGACGCTTTATCAATTGTAAACAAATAATTCCACTAATCAAGATTTTGTGTTTTTTAATCAATAATCAGCAATATATTGAATAAACGTACAAAAAAGACTCATTCAACTTTTGTAAAAATAATTAAATCTTCCTTCTATTCAATAATATATATTTTTTTTATAAAATTTATGTTAATCAACTTTATGAACTTTAATATTTCAGAGAGTTAGACTGATATTTCAAAATCCAATAATCATATGCCATAATATAAAAAATAAAAACATAATAATTCATTACAAGAAAAAAAAATTATTTAGAGACCAATTTTTAGTTATCAAATAAAATAGTTACTAATTGTGATGAAAATAGTCACCAAATTAAATTTTGGTTGCTAAATAACTACAAAATATGAATTTAGTGACCAATTAAATCAAGATAATTGGTATTTAACATTAACTATCAAGGTTTTACTGACCTATACCATTAGATTCTAAATTGGTATCTAATTAAGTTAGAGACCAATTTAGAATCTAATGGTGTAGGTCACTAAAACTTTGGTAGCTAATGTTAGATACCAATTATCTTGACTTAATTGGTTACTAAATTCAATCATTACTTCTATTTTATAGTTATTTAGCAACCAAAATCTAATTTGGTAGCTAGTTTGGTCACAATTAACAACCATTTTATTTAATAGCTTAAAATTGATTTCTAAATAACTTTTTTCTTATAGTGATTATTATCATTAACAGCCACACTATTCAACATTCTATTCAACAATATTCCTTACAAGTTACAGCTATAAATATTATTTAAAATTTGACCAAATTTCACGTGCCATAAAACAAACATAAATATTATTATATATTATTATTATTATTATTATTATAATAATAATAATAATAATAAGAAAGTTTCTCTGATTATTTTCAACATTGACATTATAATACACATGCCAAAATCTTTAGATTAAAAGTTATTTATCGACTTGATTTTATGTCAGCATAAAAATTTTAAGATTAACGTCAACTTAGAACTCGAATTTAAACAAATTTGTATAAATATAAAAAAAAGTTATAACAATATCAACAATAATTTAAATAAATATTAAAAATAAATAAAATTAGTAATACTTAAAATAATGTAAATATTAAAAAAAATAAAATTAACAACATTAAATTTAATAAATGTATTAGACTTAGCTTAATAAATATAATTTAAATACATATTAAAAAAGTAAACTAGTATCAGTGAATCTGATGTCAATTTATATAAATATAAATATTATAGTTAAATATCATTAAAGTCGGTTCAAGTGATATTAATTTTAATAAATATTAAAAATAAATATTGATCTATTTGATATTAAACTTAAATTAGATAACATCAATTTAAATTAAATTCATACTAACTTAAATAAATGTATATATTATAATATTAGAAAATATTAATGTTAATTAAGTTAATATTAACCTAAATATATTTAATATTATTACATATTTTATTTTATTTTTAACTTAGATTAATTGAGTATATTTTGTGGTGTTTGTTTATTGAAAAGGACACTAAATTTTCATAATTAATTTAAGTTGACCGGTAGAGACATGGGTAAGAGATTTTTCTATTTAAGATGCATCTCTCATAACTGTCTTCATTATCACATTCCTTTCCTCTTACGTTTGTTTCTTTAATTCTTCATAATGTCACTTTCTGGAAAAATTAGCACTGAACTTCCAGTCCACGCAACTGCGGAAAAATGGTTCCACACCTTCACAAACCAACTCCACCACATTCAACACGTGACTGGTAAAATTCATGGAGCCAAACTCCATGAAGGTGATGATTGGCATACCAATGATTCGGTCAAACACTGGACTTTTACCTTAGGTAATTAACTTTATAATTTAATTGTGTTTGAATATTTCAGACAAATCGAAATGAGAGAAATTCCATGACTTAATTCATATTCACTACTCAATTTTAATTTATTGAACAAACTTATAATGCTATTTGGATAGACTTTTCAATAGGTATTTAAAGAAAATAAAATAAAATAATTAATTCTTTTTACATATATGCCGAAATTAACTACCCTAGCTCTAGACTCAAATTGTTGAATAAGCTAAAATAGCGTAAGTAACATAAATTAGTTTTAATTAAGAATATAATTCATTTAGTCTCCTTATTTTGTTTTCTCATTGTATTGTTGAAAATAATTTTTTATGGAATTAGTGATAAGTTTATGAAAAACACTAATTATTCTCTTATTATATTATACGTGTTTTATCATGTTGAAAAAAAAATATCTGGCACCATTTATTTATCCACAAAACTTAATCTAAATAGTGTTTAAGGAGTTCAAACTCATTTTCATGTCTATATGTAAATACTGTTTTACTGTTTTTCTTTCTAATTATTTGTTAAAAGTTTTACTCAAGATATTGTTTAAATGAAGCTAAGAGAAAGATAGAAACAGAAAAATTACCAAAATTGGAAAAAAAATTATTACAGATATATTAGTCATGAAATTAGTAAATGAGTCATGAATTATATATTTTTCCATACTTGCTCAATATTTTTGTTAATGATTGGCTACTTGTGAAACAACAGACGGTGAGACATTAACATGTCTTGAAACTATTGAATCCGTTGATGAACAGAACAAAACAATTGTGTTCAAGCTCTTTGGTGAAGCCATGGATGATAAATATAAAGTGTTTAAGCTAACCTTTGAAGCCATTGAGAAGGATGGTGGCAGTGCTGCAATTAAATGGAGTATTGAATATGAGAGGGTGAGTGAGGATGTTCGTCCCCCATATGGGTACATCGAATTCTATGACCATCTCACTAAAGATGTTGATGCTTATATTGTCAAGGCTGAAAAAAATGCCAGCAATAAGAACTGAAAGATGAGTTTGGCCAAAGATAATGCCTATTTATGTACTATAAACTATGAAGTTTGATATGGAGAATAAGCACTTTTAGTTTGATGTAGGTGTTATGATAAATAAGGTGTTGAATAAAAGGATATTTTTGGTTTTTTTTGTTTCATAATTTTGTTGGTATCTAATTATGATCATGAGGTGGCCAGTAATACTCTTCTAAATACTTTCCTATTTACAAGACTGAATCACGAATCACTCCTTAAAATTTTAAAAAGGTTGCTAATTTGATTGATAATTACAATTAATTCTAAATTTATATTTCTCTCTAGATCTTATCATTGCCATTTATACTATTTTTTGTCTTTTAATTGTTTTTTAATACAACCCCTTTAGTTAATTCTATTTAAACTAAAAATAATTATTGCCAGAGATGTTATAGATTGAATTTCGTAAAAATAAACAAGTATTACTTCTAATTAGGGTCGTGTAAATAAAAACAGAAAGAGTATTAATTATATCTAGATGAAAATACTTAATTCCAGTTTTGATTAAAAATAGTACTTATTGCTCTTGATACAAGATATTAAAAAAAATCAAGTTATTTTTTGTAAGACGTATATAATCTTTACGCGAACCAATACGTACATTTTTACGCGAATCTGGTTTAGGTATAGATTTTGGTTTAGGTATAGATTTTGACATATTTGATTATTTCAATATTTCATTAAAAAAAAAAAGAAGTGTGTATGG
>Ga0209489_105707_pt1 | contig 21150 bp, 13 predicted proteins | sample SiratrowhiteBW_FD_187527 | JGI IMG/M metagenome (GOLD analysis project Ga0209489, IMG submission 187527) | Root nodule microbial communities of legume samples collected from California, USA - Siratro white BW (SPAdes) (version 2) | ecosystem: Host-associated > Plants > Roots > Nodule | place...
TATATATTACAGACACAAATCACATCTTTAAATTCCTTAATTATGTGGAGACTATTGTACATATTAAAATAATAATAATAATACTAATAATAATAATAATAATAATAATAATAATAATTATTATTATTATTATTATTATTATTATTATTATTATTATTTTATTATTATATTTAGAACATTGTTGGTATAAGACAATTTTATACGATTATCAATTATTTCATCGTTATCCTGTTTAATGAAATTAATATTTCAAATATATTAAATTTATTAAATAATGTAGTATGTTTTTTAACCTAAATTATATATTATCATATACTCGAGAACATTTTGGTTTTCAAGACTTAGGACGATGAGCTAATTTGATTTGACCTAAGTTATAAAATATATTTTTTGTTTGTTTTGTCTGTAACTATTACAAATAAGTAATTAAACTCCGCAAAATGATTAAACTAAATTTAAATAAAATTAATTAATTTTGATAGCGGTTCAATTGAAATAAACTATATAATTATTTATGTAGAGTGAAGTACATTGCATTGGAAATCAAGTTAATTGAATCAAATTAAACTACTTCGAATTTCTCGAACTACCTTAATTATTTTACTATTATAAGTGAATTCATCTTAAAACATGTTTTCAATTTCAAATACTAACGTTTACTATGTTTTATTTAACATCAATTCAGATTTTATAAATTAAATAAAAAATAAGTTCAATTGAATTTTCTTTACGTACTACAGTTTAACTTTATTTATCTTATGAGTTTTGTTTTATTTTTTTTAAATACATATTCCTCTAATAGTTTATAAATTGTGAAAGCAATCGAAAGGAAAGGTTGGTGTCTCCAATGAGACAGAAGAGGCAGTAGTTTTCTGTTGTTGGCTTTGGCTGCTGATTCTTTATGGGATTATGATAGTTAATTAAGACACGATTCAGTTAAAACTGGTCATTAAGTCACTGTCATGTACTCTCTCTCTCTATTTTTTTTTCCTCATTTTTTTCATCTATTATTTAAATTAGTTTTATTTAAATTAGTTTTATTTAAATTAAATGAATAGTTATTTATCTGGAATAGAAATAATAATTAGTGAGCATTATTAATTGGTGAAGAAAAGGCATTGTGCTTTATTTTTTTATGTGGACATGACATCCTAATCCAGCTGAATATTTTTGAGAAATGTTGATAAGTGGAGGAACATTTGACACCAGTGGTCCCTTATTTTTCTTTTAACACCTCCACTAATAATGCACCTCTTTGGGGAGACACACCCCTGCATGGTTAAGCAAAAAATCTTCATCAACCTTTCCACCTCTCACTATATCCTATGTATCATTCTCACAATAAACAAAACAACCTTGCAATTATCATTCACACATTCTTATAAAATTTCCCAGATTTCAGCACAGACACTGAGGATACCCTCTCGGATTTGCCAGAGAAATGTCCAACATGCCTCTCAAGAAAAAGGAATCTCTGTTCTTTTTTTCTCAAATCCAAACCCACGTGTTCACATCATAGCAACAACTAAGAACATCATTGATAGATACATTTTTTTACATAAAATTGCTTGAATTGAACTAATGATTATATGTTGCGTCTCAGATACATAAATATATATCATATAAATGAAAATGCAATATAAGTAGATAAAATGAAAATATCTAATAGGTTTACACAAGAATGGTTTGACTTGAAGCATATAAGATTTATGAGTAAAAAGTAGGAAAAGGTGGGAAGTTTTGTGAAAGGTGATGTTGGGTTTGAGGAATGAGAGTGTGGAGAAAAAAGTAGAGACGCATGTGTAATAGTAATGATGTGTTGGTTTGACGGGAGTGTGGTGTAATTTGAGTCTTTGTCATTGAAAGGGAAGGACATGGGACATGGCATGTTATTAATGCAGATTAATAGAAATGGTAAGAACAGCAGTAGCTTTTCATGGCAAATGATAAATCAAGAAAGGCATGTGATGTAACAAACCTTGCATCATCTATGCTTAATCCCCCTCCCTCATTTCGGAAAATCGAAGTAGCAGGGATCATGATGACCAAATAAATAATAAATGTTCTTAGATTAAGAACAGGTTTATTTGGTTATCTGCTCATTTTGATATATTTTTTACGTAATAAATATAAATATGTATATATTCTATAACAAAAATAATAATATCTTATATTTTTTTAGGATCGGTAAATCTTAATCATCATCGAGTCTTCGGTCGAGTTTTCGGTTAGTTTCAACAACTCCTGAACTTTTACTATTAATCTTTGATGTTTTTTGAAATATTCTTGATCCTGAAGTTCCTGTAAGTACTCTGACGCTCAAGCCAGTTCGAATAATAGAAAGTAAATAAAATTAGAGTAATAAGACCATATGTTTTCGAATTATCTTCTTATTTATAGGTTTTTTCATGGGTCTCTGATGTTTGGGCCAGATGTCAAAATTATTAAAGAGTTCCCATATACGCTTATTTGCATATCTCGAATGATGAGTCATCATTTGTTTCTTGTGAGTGACATGTCAGAATAAAAGATTTTAAAGTTGACTGAGATGCACATATCTCAATCAGCTCGTGATGGAGGTGACTTATATTATGTCATAGTACAACTATAGTTCGAGTATAATGGTCGACCCTATAATATAACTTACATTATAATTAAGAGTAACCATTAACTTAAATTATATAAATATTTAACTTTTTTTATTAAAATTAGTATGAGCTTATATATACTTTAGTATTCGTTTTTTCACTCTTATTATAGTTTGGAAGTTATTTTTCATAAGCTTAACCGATATAAATATTTAAAAATTTCTCTATTTTTTTATTAAAATTAATGTGAGCTTAACCTATTTCATTAGGCTTTTTGTCTATGCTATGATAGAAAAATTAATTCCCAACATTCTTGTAACGCGTCATCTTATAAATCAAGATTTAAATCCATTTTATAATATAATAATAAAATTTATTCTAATGAAATCTGTTCGAAATAGTATATAATTCACTATCAAATTAATCACAAATACGTAATTTCACGTATGCAACATTCATGTTATAAAAAAAATGTTAAAATCCTAGCGTAACCTTTTATGTAAAAATGAATTAGTTTCAAATTTACTTTCTAATAATTGTGTACGTTTTATAATCTTAATAGTTTGAAAATATTTGATTTATTCCTTCTCATTCTTAACAATAATGTAAAATAAAAATAGTAATCAAATATTTTTATCTGAATAATCTTATGATTAATGAGTTATCCACTTATTTTAAATTCGTTCATTGTTAACTAAAATTAAATAATATATGTTATCCACTTATTTTAGAAAAATAAATATTATTCACTATTTGTTCCATTTCACAATAATAGGATTTTGATAATGTAAGCCAAAACCTTTTTTTTTCTCCAATTTCTATAAAAGGTCTTTTAGAAAATAAAATGCAATAATAAACACGTGTGTGATCTAACATCAATTTTTATTATCGAATATTAAAATTGGTTAATGTTTAATTTGAAGAAAGTTTAGTATTGAAGTTGACGTCTATCCTGTAGAAAATATTTGATATCTGGGAGTAATGATTGCTTAAAATAATAAAACCTGATAATTATGATACTAGGTTAGGTTTATAACTAGGAATATTTATACAAGTTGTATAGAAATAAAAAAAAATGACGTATGGTTATCAAACTATTTAATTTATTATCACATTAAATAATCTAATGAGTAAAATAATTTTTCTTGAAAATGTTTTGAGTAAAACTTTATAACCAGTTTTTGATGAGAATGTGTTGTGGATAACTCCATAAAAATAATTTTCTTAAAAACACGCTTTTGTGGAAATGCTATTTTTTAAAAGATAAATTAAATATGATAAATCAGCTTTAGACTTTCGAGAAATAAATATTTTTCAGAAAATCTCTTTAAAAGTACCTTTTTTATTATTAAAAAGGGTATCTGAGAAAAATTATGTGAATTCGATCCAACCATGTTTTCTGCTTTTTGTTTGTTCGATCCTAATGGTATGAATCTTCATTGAACATTCAAGTTTTTCTTGTTACTCCTAGGGTTTTATCCAATTTGTGTAGGTTTTTTCTCACCAAAGACAAAGCCACAAGTCGGAGAGGGTTCACATCAGAAGCTATTTAAACCTTAGGGAAGTGAATTACCCTAAATTGGTGGTTAGTCATTAAGCTTTTACTTATCTCAAGCCAAACCAATCAAAAAAAAAAAAAAACCTATTATTATAACAAGGGCTTTGAATTGTGACAGCAGTTGTAGTCCTCGTTACATTTCTTTATATGTTGCGTTATGGTCACAGGTACCCGAAACATTCACATTGCTCTTAAGATCACATCATGACCAAATTTTTAAACTTTAATTGCTATGTGCTTTCTGCTTAAATACACTATTGAATTGTTTATCCATAGGTATTTGTTAATGTGGTGGATGCAATGCACTGACAGTATTAACAATGTTATTTTTAAAAAATAAGAATGTCTTTACATGTAATATAATGACCAATTTACAAGTCTTGAACACATGCAAAACACGTAAAACGTTAGTATACTTAAAGAAGAAAACAGTTAATTGAACTACAAAACGACATTCTCCAGACAAAAGAAAAGGAACATGTTGACACGCACCGATCTGAACCATAGTTTATAATACCAACAACCATCGTAACAGCTACTCTAATGCTTTACTTTCAAATCCATCCATCTATCAGATATGACAAACACAAATGTCGGCAACATTTTTTTTCTCCTTTAACATTTTTTTATCCACAAAAAAAGGGTTTTTATTCCTTTTTCTAAATATTTAAAATTAGCTCGTCTTTATTTAAATTTAATATTTAGCAGTGATTTTTCACTGTAAAATAATAGAATAATCAAAATAAAGTTTAACCGAAAATTAGAAAGAGATTTGGTTGGCCCAATTGTTTTACGTAGCCCGGCCCAAGAACATTATAGTTATCTCTTTGGTAAAGAAAAGGAGAAAGAATTTGTACTGCGTGTGAGCTTGGAGAAGTTGAGAAAGGTTAATTAGAAGCAGGTTCTAGATTGGTGTGGTGTGGTCAGAGAGAGTGTTGAAAGATGTCAATCGTTCCGATGAACCACGACGAGGGCAACGCCTCCAGTCCCTTCGCTATGTGGGATCCGTTCCTCGATTTTCCTCTTCCTCCTTCCATCTCGAACTTCTTCCTGGGTTTCGAATTCGGATCCGGGTCGTCCGTGAACACACGTGTGGACTGGAGCGAGACACCCAGAGCTCACGTGTGGAAGGTGGCGCTTCCGGGCTTCAGCAACGAGGACGTGCTGGTGGAGCTCCAAGACGAGAGGGTGCTCCAAGTGAGCGTGGAGAGTGGGAACTTCATGACCCGGTTCAAGATCCCCGACAACGCTAACCTCGAACAACTCAAAGCCAACATGCGTCACGAGGTTCTCGTTGTCACTGTTCCCAAGCTTCACCAACCCCTTCCTCCACCTCCTAATAGGAATATCAGGGTCGTTGAAATTGACGGCACCGACTGAACAACCTCAGTGAGCAAACTCTGTCTCTTCAATTTCTTCACCTTAGAGTCTAACGAGACATAAAACGCTGTCGTTCTTGTTGTCTTAACCATGTCGTGTGAGTCTGTGTGTCCGATCCAACTCTGTTTTGTAATATGTGTGTGCGATACCCTGCCTTGTGAAGTTAAACCAATGTAAATATTATATATTATATATATGTATGTGCATGTTTGGAAATGGATGCTCTATGTTTAGTACGTGCTTAACATTGCAAACAAAGCTTATCAAATTAACATAGTTTTTTGGTGCACTAAGTGGCTTATTTAAATTAATTAACCTGGAAGTGGCAATCCTAAGACTCCAGTGGTTTGTTTGATATTGCTTATATTCCATGCTATCTACTAGCTTTTTCCACTCAGGCAAGTCGATTTTTTTATTTATCAGAATTTTGGTTATCTTTATTCTGATCAACTTTTTGGATGATGAATCACATATAACCAACATTATTTTCTCATTTTTCCTTATTTTTTTTATAGTCTGATTTCTTCTGGATGGAAAATTGCACTTGCGTCTTATTCACTCAAAATCGTGTTCCCTGTAATGTCTCCAAATTAAGGAGCATTATTATTGGTATTGATATTGATGTGATACGGTATTGCATCACAAGACGCCATTAATGAACGGGTAGACTTTAGGATAAGCCTACGTGAAATGGTAATTGGAGAGAGGAGATTGAAGGGTGATGTGTATTCAACTTTGTGTAGCAATTGGTCTTGTGTTTCTTCTCTATTCAACTATTCAACTTGTACTAGAAAATTAGATTAATACTGTAGTTGATTGTAATAAAATGAAAAACATTCATTTACATATTTCCTAACATTACAAATTTATACCTTACTTTTAGTTATGTCCATTTTCAAGTCTTTTGAAAGAGAAAAAAAAGAATCAGCATCTCTTCGATGGATTTCACTTCTCTAACATCTCTAACATGGTGAATCAATTTATTTGGATTTATCGTTCATTTGGATTTATCGTCATGATGATTGTTGTGAATAAAATGAATTTAAGAGAATTTTTGGAATGGGATAAGATTATGAAAAAGATTTAAAAAGATGTAATGGAAAATTATAAAACAGGCTAAGTAAGTTAAAAATTATGAAATATTTTTTTTTATAATAGTTAATTAATAATTTTAAAAATATATCAATAAAAAAATTTATAACATCTATCAAATAATTGTTAAATTTTTATAAATATTTCTTTTAAATTCTTTTAAATTTTTTTTATTTATCTATTAATTTAAATAATTTTATCATTTACATATAATTTATTAATTTTTTTTAAATTTATTTCTTTAAATTTACATTTATCTATTAATTTAAATAATTTTATCATTCACATATAATTTATTAAAAATTTTTTAAATTTATTTCTTCAAATCTATTTCTTCCATAGAACAAAATCTAAATGAAGGATAAAATAATTTTATTTGTTGAAGAAGAAATTAATAATTAATATTTCAATGGATTTATGATTATTTATTATCGATATGCATGGGTTCCTGTTTTCATGAACAATTAAAGTGATTTATCTTACCCTTTTTTTTTTTTTTTTTCATTTATTGGTCACTGTTGAAAAGTCAGCAAATTCCGTCATTTCAAACTTAGCAATACTTTTAGAAATGTTTTCTTTAAAGATATTTTCAAACATCAAACGAAATGTGTATTTTACAAAATTTTCAGTTTTTATTCAAATAAAAGTAGAAACAGAATAATCAAATAAGAGTTTAGCTTTCATATTTTTAACAATAATCTTTTTTTTTTCATCACTTTACTTCTATTATATTCATGTTGTTCAGATATTTTTTTTCTTAACAAAATATAAAACAAAAACATACTTTTGATAGGTTAAAATACAAATAACTTTTAATTGGTTCAATTCAAAATTATCATTATAAATATAATTAAAATATATTATATATATATATATATATATAATTAAAAAAAAAACTAACATCTTTAATGATTTTAAGATTAAGTATTTCTTATATATGAATTGGAAGGAGTACTACCTTGCCTTTGATAATCATGCATTAATGAATGAATTGAAAAGGAGTCAGTGTTACTATTTGATAAGGACAAATCGTAGACAAATCTAATCCAAATTTAATGTTAATTGATATCCAAGATTCGATTTGGCTTGGTTGCATCAATTCTATCATTGTTGCTTCGTGCTTACAACTCTAACTCCAATAATAACATCACAAAGATGTTAATAATTAGGCTTGAAGAAGAAAGGAACTCCTAACTTTGCACATTTTTCTTATCAAAGTAGGTCATTTAGGCAAACTTTATTTTCAAGTTGCCTTCTAGGAAATTGATCCTTTTCACTTTATGTATAACAAGAATATCGTACATGGAAATTTTGAGTTATGTGTAATTTCCATAATTTTTGAAACTTTAATAAAACACCTCCAAAGGTATTCCAAACACACGTAGTGGAAACATACTGCATGACAAAATTGTGAAAACAGAATAAGAGCTCTGTTGCTAGCTTTAAATGTTCAAAAGTCTCCCTTCAAAGGTAACCTTTTACCACAACTTTAGCAAAAAACAGACACCCACGTCTGTTGTTTGCTTTATGCCATAACTAAAATGAAACAGCAAGTTTGTTCTTTCTACTTCTTATCAATAGGACACCGAACTCACCAAATCAAATTGCTACAAGCTCAACATTTGAAATACATTTAAATAATCATAATAAATCAAATCCATGTCTCTCTATATCTATGTTTTCCAAGGGGAACAAACTTTCTTATTCATATTATCAAACACCGTAATAATATTTCACTTACAAAAAATCTATCTGATAAGATTAAGTTCTTCAATCTAATTATTAGATAATAAAAGTTTTATTTAAAAAATTCTAGAACTTTGGCCAGTTTGTGAACTCGTAGATCCAATACTAGGCAGCTAATAAATTAATAACATTGATTTACCGATTAAACTTTACATCTAGCTACACTTGTCATCGTCAAGATAACATGAAACATAAAGCACTATATTTTATTTTCAAAAATTATTGGAAAATTAATGTAACATTTCCCTCTTTTATGTGACTCTAAATAAACTCTGTCCTATAGTAACATTATCGAAGTGTAACAAGTTAATGGCTAGTGAATAACTTAGATACTCTTTTCTTCTTTCATTCAATTACCTTGGTCATTCTTCATTTTATATAGAATCAATTGAGTAAGAAGAGTTGATAGATTATTTCTTAATACATATTAATTCTATAAGAAATTAATAATAGTCCATAACTATTCACCTAGCACTTATTAGATTTTTAAAATCAAAATATAATAGATAAATTGTTTACAACCATAATAATGTGGTGTAAAAAAATATCAAATATCTTTATTACAATTTTATTTTGGCAATTTAAAAGTAAGGTTAACGATTAAAAATTCCCCCTTAAATAAAATAAATGATCGCCTTCTCACGTACATCGTTTATATATTTATTAATCTTTATCTAATAAAGATAATCATCAAGTAAGTGAGTTTTTTTAATAATTTTATGATAAAAAAATTCAACTGAAATTTATCAAAAATTTGCTATAATGTCTTTTATAATAACAGTTCTCTAATTTTAATTTATAAGAGCCTTGTCATATTAATTAAATAACAAATATAATAAAAATAATAAATACGACTTTATCAATAGAAACATGATGAATTGGACGTACCTATTTATCCCCAACATCTCCATGATCACAAAACCAAGTCAAACTTTTTTACTCTTTATTTACTGAAGGTGATTTTACATCCACCAAAGCTATATCATAATCTCACTACTTTTTTGGGCTATATGAAGTTACACATTCACTGATAATATGCTCTTTACCAACCTATTCAAGGCATCATAGGAAGAACCATCTTTCACAGCTACCTTAATTTCATTCTTCAATTTCAATGCTTTCTGCCTCATCTCCTTTCCTTCAGGATTCACCATCAATCTTCTCACTGCACCTTCTATTTCATCCCTTTCCATCACATTAGACCACTCTAGGCCTACCTTCCATACATGGCTCAACAACCTGGCATTTACCTTCTGATCCCCAAAATGAGGTTGGCACATCATTGGCACCCCTTCACACAAACTCTCCAACGTAGAATTCCAACCACAATGGCTCCAAAACCCTCCCACAGCTTGGTGTGCCAAAACCTCACCCTGAGGTGCCCATTTCACAATGCAACCCCTTTCTGCTATGGCCACTCTAACATCTTTAGGCAACGATTGTAGCCATTCCGAAACATCACTGATTGTCCCTGGTCTAATCACCCAAAGGAACTTCTGCTTGCTATTTGCTAAGCCCCAAGCCACTTCTGTCAGCTCTTTCTCTTCCCAACTAGCTATACTTCCCAAGCTCACATACAACACAGATTTTCTTGGTTGGTTTTTCAGCCAACCTATGCAGCTATAATCTTCTTCCACAAAGCTACTGCTAGAAGAATCTTCTTCAGCAATCATGTGTAATGGGCCTATGGGGAAGAAACTGAATTTGTACACTTGGTGAAGCCGAGACAAGGACTCCTCTTCAAGACAATCCACTGTGTTGCAGATAACACCCAAAGAAGGTCTTACTGCCATTGATTTAGCAATTTCTTTCTGCATATCACCCGAATTCAACATTGGCAGGTCTTTGAATCGGAGTGGTTCAAGTTCTGGCACCAAGTCCAACGACATAGAATCTGCATGCAACGTGGTTTCGTTACCACTAAAACCATGGTGCTGATCGACAAAGGGAAAAGAGTTTTTTTGATTGGTTTTTTAAGTTTTCGAATCATTTGGAGAAAAGTCAACTTTTAGATGTTTCTATGTAGAATTATAGACGTACAATTTACTGTAATTCATTGAAAAAAAAAAACTTTTTCCAATCTATCTTTATGTAAAATATTATTTTCAACCCCAGATCAGTTTAACTATTTTCATAAAGGATTACTCAATTACATTAATATCATGGGGCAAAGTCAAACGAGTTGAGAATAATTAATACCTTGCAAGAGAAGGCAGCCACTGCTTTGTCTCTGAACAAATGCATGATAAGTGAGAAAATTCGTAGCACTGGTGGTTCTGAGGACTATGCTGGGTAGTTTCAGTTCTGTGGCCACAGAATCAATGGAATACATTAATCCATCGTAGATGACGCAAGCGATCTTTTCATGGTTTATATTTGCTTTCTCAATCTGATCAACCAATGCATCTTTGATTGGAGATACACATTTTTTATTTAAGGTTGCAGTAATATCTACAATATTCTTGGAGGAGATGTGAGTATCAGATAAACCATAGAACAAGGGCAGAAAGCAAAAGTCAGGGTGATTAGAAGGGTCGGGGGAATTGAAATGGGCATGTGCCACGGTTATGAAAAACCCCTTTGAATGAAGGATGGTGGCTAGCTGAAGCATCGGAGTCAAGTGGCCTTGAAACGGTGGTGGTATCAGAACCAAACGGTGCCTTTGAATTTCCATCATTTGCCTAACTTAGAGAAGATGGTCGTGTGTTACTATGTGTCTATGAAATTGGCGTAAAAAAACATATGGGTACTACATCCCTTATAAACAAATTCGGAGGTGCATGTATATGTCTGTATTGACTTGAAATCAACGACTTTGAAACTTTAATTATTAATTCCACAGTATGGATTTCACACGCAACACCTATTACCTTGGTTTCAACGAGCCTATGCTATGAAGCACGACTCTGAAAACTCGTGTTCTTCTGTCATTACAATTATTTGACCAAACCCAGTCTTGAGTTGTTACTATCTAGACTGGTGACATTGACATCGACATCGAAGTTCTGGTCACATCAATACTTTTAGTGTCCCTAATTTACCCAGTGTTTGACCCTGTGTCTCGTTAGAGATGTTCGCAAAACCAGATTGTAACATGGGTATTTAGGTACTTATCACATACCTGATTAATTAATAAACTTATAGTTATAGTTAATTATGCCTTCCAATCTTAATATAATCTACATGCATGTATGTGAACATGCCCTTCTGGTGTTCCAGGTGGCTCTTTTCCATTTGCTTTCATCCTCTTTTCCACCGACTTGTAGTTAGGCTTTCATAATTAAGTAAGATGTAGTTCCGGCAAGATTTTAAGGTAAAGGGTGTTTTCCTTACTTTTTGTTAATTTCGTAATGATGTTCAGGATATGACCAAGATTTTTCTCTATCCTTACTGCTAATTGAGCTTTCCACCCATGCTGTTGGAGAACACAGGTAACTTCAGGTCAAATGGTGTAAAACTTTGAGTTACATTTCATTTATATTATATATATAGTCAATTTTAATGGCTAGAAATTAGGTTTCGCACGTGCAGTTTACAACCTCTAAAAGCTAAATCTGACAACTATTTGTCAAATTTAAATAATTTTATCATACAATAATTTTCTTTTAAATTATTAAAATAATGATCCCACGGTTACAATGAAGAAGTTATAGTGTCATGTATAATTTCAAAGTTTTCTTTTCAACTATGTTAAAAGTTACGACTTTTATAGTTGTTTTTTCTATGAAAGTTGTGTTTCATGTATTTATTTTTTATTTAATTTGTTATGTTTTGTATACATATATTTTTCATTCAATTTTTTTTTTTTAAAAAAGGTTGAAGTTATTGAATGTACTTTGACATAGTAAAAAAAAAAAAAAAGAAGTTATAGTGGTATATTAGATTACAACTTATTTATAAAATCTACCTATTTTATCAGTTTTTAAAAATAATTTACACTTTGTGTTGTAAATGTATAATTTTTTATCAAGTCGTTATCTTTAGAAAAAAAATATCTACATCCAAAAATTAATGTATTCTTTTTTTCTTACAAAAATTAAATTATTGATGATTCAAATAATTTATGTATGTCTAACTGTTAAGTTCCATTTTTTTGAAGTTAGAAATAATGAAAAGAATCATCCATATTTATTTGTAGAATAAAATTGGGATAACTTTCTTTAAAGCTACAATACTTTGATGCCATGATTTGACAAGTACTATAATGATGATTTTGGTATAGGGAAAATTGTGACACTAATAACAATAATTATGTTGATAAAAAATAAAAAAAAATTATAATAAAAGTAATCATTATAGATTAATTAATCTTCACGTTTTAAATTTTAAATAACTTTAAAATAGAATTAGATTGTAAATAAATTGATTAAAGATTGCTTTATCGTTCAATATCATTTTACTAAAAAATAACATGTTTTTTTTTTTTTCGTTCTCCATCTTTTTTTAACAGCTTTCATTCTCCACCTAACATGTTATTATCGATCATAACTACTTCTTTTACGGGATTTTGGAACATATAATAATTTCTTGTAAATATTAGCTATAAAATAAGGTCACCTTATTAATTAATCATATATGAAATAATTAATGATAAAATGGTATTAAATTAAAGTTTAATAATCATATAGTTACAATCTACGATAGTTTTGCACTCTCATCTAGCTAAAAATTACAATATTAACATGATTTTTATTTTAAAAGTCAATAAATTTATTATAAATACTTATTTGTGATAAGATGTAGATGTAAATTTATTTTACAAAGGAGATAAAAAAAAAGTTCTATTTCTTTCCTCCTACCTTTTGTTATGCTGTGGAGATGTTTCTCCTTTTCACTTCTTTTCGTGTCTCTTCTGTCCCTTAGGTATCACGATTATAAAATTTAAACATTTCTTTACTGATGCTTTCTTCATTGATATTCTCTTAGTAAGAATGAGTTTGACGTAAGAACATACATATAAAACTGATATCAGTCAAAATTGACACCGAAGATAATATGAAAATGTGAAAAAATATTGCGTAGCTTGTTTTATACATTATACATACATTGAAATATAATCAATAATGTACATTCCACTATTTTTATTAATTAATTATTATATTTTTCTTTATCAAATATAATAACTTAAAAGTCTTTGTATAAAAACATTTCAAAATAAATGTCAAAGTTTAAATAAAATATTAAACATAATCCAAAATATGCTGTTTAAAATTATTTGAATATAAATATATCCAAAACAAAAATTAAAAAAATATTTTCACGTAATTTATCTATTAAATCATTACAAACATCACTAACAATAAAAATAAGATTAAATAAAAAATCATATACAATAAATATAACTATTTATAAAAACTTAACATACAGCTAAATATTTCAATTACCATAATTATTTAATAAATTAATTAATTTATCGATTTCCAAAAAAGTATAATTTTAAGAAAAAATTTACGTTAAAGATTATTTATTATATTTCTGCTGTGACTAAGAATATTCTACATGGTACTTCCCAAATTAGAGCTGCAAGTAAGATATGTTCTTCTCACATAAAAATTATAAACTCTTATTTAATAATAAAATTTCATACTTAAGATATCAATTCCCATAATTTCATATATAATAATGTATATTAACTACAATAATTTAACATATGTTAAACACAACAATATAATATGTTTATCATAAAAACAATTTAATATGTATTAACCAAATCATCAATTTAATATGTATTAACCACAACAACTTGTGTTAACCACAATAATAATTTCACATTAAGACCTGGTAAATCAGGTATAACACACTAATGTATTAATCAATCTTTTGCAATTGTTATAACTCAGTTTTATTTCTAGAGTCTCAAAAACTTTATAATCTCTATGTCTAGGAGGACCATTCTACTGGTTTTACTGCTTGAACATCTTGATAAATTTATTCAACGTGTTTAATTAATTTATTTAAAACATCATAAACAAGTATTTGAAAATAATAGAAGGATAAGATGTATTCAGGAAACTCTCTCGTGTAATTCTTATCCTTTGCTGGAGGAATCAGAGCTACCAAATAGGTCAATAATATGTTATAATTCAGTCGAATTTATCAGTCAAAATATAAAAAGTGCAGGTTCGACTCGTCCATCAAAAAAATCTTCTTCAAGTTATCTAAAAGAATTTTTCTGTAGATCTTTATATTGTTTAACTTTTCTTAAAGGATGTTGTCAAACTTTTTAACAATATATAAAATATTGTAATTAAAACATTTCAAGATCATTCAAGAAATAACACAAACCGAACTTTCATTACAGCTTACAGCTAGGTAACGTTCAACGTTCTCATCTTTACTTATTATGTCTTTTTTATTTCCAATGTAAGTAAGTGACAGTCAATGAATTAATGACAGTCAATGAATAACTATATAATCCAAATCAGATCATAACTCTCAATAGGTTCATAATGATTCATAAAATTAATTAATTTCGTTTATGTTCTGATTTAAAGTATCATAATGATTCATAAAACTACGTTTATCTTCTCATACAGAGTAGTGACTTTAAATCATAAAATTAATTTCATATATATTCTGATTCAAAATAATAACTTTAAATCGGTACAAATGAAAGTTATTTTTTATTGAAAAACTATCTTATTTATAGATTTTCTTCTTTTTTCTTAAAAGAAATAACAAGTAATTAATTATTATTTAATTAAGAAATATCAAGACTAATTTCATTACTTAGTATGAAAAGATTAATCTTTATCTAATATTTTAATATATCATTACCATGTCATTGTTAATAGATTTATATTCTTTCAGTCCATTCTAACTAGATAAATATCTTTTTTACTTAAATTATTACTATTTGTATTTCTTTTTTATACTAGAAATACCTTTTTTTGAATTCAATACGGATCACAGAATTAGATAATAAAAATCATATTTAGGATTTAAAGTAAAAATAATTAATTAAATAAATTTGTATTAGTGCTCACATGGTTTTAAATAAATTATATAAACAATTAATTTTTAACTCGGAATTTCAAAGAAATTAAAAAAACTTAAATTTTATATGTTCAATAAAATAAAATTCTCAAAATAATATATACTATAATTAATAAAATAATTAAATATTGACACTAATTAATTAATAGTATCATATTTATTACTATAAAACATTGAGTAAATATAAACCAATTTAATAATTAAAATAAAAATAAATAAATTATTTATGTACTGTAAATATCAATCTCCATTACTATATATTTTATTACAAATTATTATATATATATCACAAGTTTCATTTAATCACCAAAAATTAAAATTTAATCTTTCTTGGTTAGAATGTAATGAATTATTGAGTTAAATTTATGACGTGGAGGTAGGAATATAAAAATAAATAATTGTTGACACCATAACTTCGTTTTTCTTAATTTTTTTAAAATTTTATCTTAATTTTTATCAACAATTAAGACTTGGTGTTACATGAAATTGATTTAAAAAAAATCAAACTTTATTATTCTTAAATTTATTATGAATTAAAAATAGATACATGATAAATATTATTTTTTAATATTCGTGTAATATATATGTAATATTGGTTTAAAAACATAATTACTTTATACTTTTATTTTATTTTTAATCATTATTTGAGTGTTACATTTTAAAATTTTAAAATGAGACCGGGTCTTATTAGTGTTAATGCATCCAAGCACGTAAAAAATGTATAAACACACTCAACATACATACGGAATCACAAATATAGCTTATTGAATTTTAAATCTTATTGTATAAGTTATCTAATAGAATTTTTTTGTATAAATCTTTATGTTGTTTAACTTTTTTTAAAGGATGTTGTCAAACTTTTTAACAATATAGAAAATATTGTAATTAAAACATTTCAAAATGATTCAAGAAACAACACCAACTGAACTTTGATTACAGCTAGGTAACATTCAATGTTCTCGTCTCAACTTATTATGTCTTTTTCTTTTCCAGTGTACATGACAGTCAATGAATAAGTATGTATATATTTCAAATAAGATCATATATCTGGAAATAGGTTGATAATGATTCATAAATTTTGTTTCAAAGTATTGATTTTAAACAAATCTAAATAAAAGTTATTTTCTCTGTTAAAGCTACTTTATTTATAAATTTGTGTCTCTTTCTCAATATCAATAAAACTAACAAATAATTAATTATTATTCTTCAATTAATAAATATTCAAAACATATATTATTACAGAGAATGTCGAAAGGATTAATTTTTGTTTAATAATTTAAAAGATCATTACCACATCATTGTTAGATGCTTCTTCCTACACCTCCAAACTTTGTTCTTGTACCTTCATACAATTTTGAATTTTGAATTTCGCGTTTGTTCATGTAAAGGTTTGTTATATATTTGAAACAGTAAAATGGAGATGCATGAGGAAGGTGGTGTAGTTATGGTGACCGTGGCGGTGTGGTGTTGTGACGGTAGCGGCTGTAGGTGGAAAAGTTGGTGGTGGTTGCAGAATGTAGGATCGTCTAAGGGATAGAGGTAGGTTTTTCTCTATATTCCGAAATGTAGGCTCCTGAGAATTTTTGGAATTTGCTTTCTTAAAGCGTTTTTTTTGTTATATTTATGCTTTGGAAGAGGCCATTCCAAAAGCTATTTTTACGTTCCGTAATAGACATGAAAATTCAAACTATAAAAAGCTTTTGAAGTAGTTTATTTTAGGACATAAAAATTGGTTTTTGGAATAACTTCTTTTCAAAAGTGATTTTATGCTTTATTTTTTGAAGATAACCTATTATGATTTTTATTATGATAATAATTATATTTTTTAGTCTATTTAGAATTGATTTATTCATTTTCCTTATATATTCGAATTGTAACTGATCTTTAGAATTTGTTTCGTTTTAAGTCGAGATCGAATAATTTTTTTTTACTTCATCTCAAGTTAAGATTGACTGGATAAGGAGACTAATATTATATTCAATTTTTATAAAATTATTATAAAAATATTCATATTATAATATAAAAATAATATTATAAAAGTATTTTAAATATTTAAGGTATGGAAGTGTAGAATGATATCATGGAGGTGCAGGAAGAAGCTTTCCATTATTAATAGGTCCATATTTTTTCTGTCCATTCTAACTAATAAATATTTTTTATTTAAACTATTACTACTAGCAATTTTTTTTATCTTATACGAATATTTTCCAATGGCATAATTAGATAATACAGATTATATTTAGGATTTAAAGTAAAAATAATTAATTAAATAACTTGTATTAGTGTTCACATGATTTTAAATAAATTAATTATATAAAAGTAATTTTTAATTCATAGTTTCAAAGAAATTAAAAAAAATTATATGTTTAATAAAATAATTTTCTCAAAATAATATATACCTTTATATTTTGTAATTAATTTTTTTATTGATTGATAAGTAAGGAATTGTAAAATTTAATAATTAGTTAATTTAAAACCAAATTTATAATTACTCCAAAATAGTTTACTGTATAAAGTAAAACAAAAAGCTTTTATGAAATAAAATAAAGTTATAAGTGTTAGATAAATAGATTTATTGGACATTTATGTTATTTTCCTTCTTATCTTCACTTTTGTATCTTAACCTGTGCTGAACCCTTTCTCATCTTACATCACATTATCTTCCTCCTCTTCTTTTTTCTTTCTTTACGTGAGCATTGTTCACAAAAAAGTTTAACAAATTAATTTAACCTACAAATTTCATTTCTTAAATAGTTTTTCTGCTTTTATTTATTTTTTACAACATAACATTATATTTCCCTCCTCTCCATTGAGTACTGTATGACTTTTACTCACAGTCAAATTAAAGATAAAAAAAAAAAGGTATCTCTTACTTTTACGTGATCCATTAATGCTTATTATAAACTAGAAAGTATTTTATCAATATCTAATACTCTGTTCGTACAAAGTTACAGTGACAATTTTCCGTAAATAATTCGTTTTTAAAGATCAATATAAATGTTTGAAACGTCTAAAATAAACAAATTAAACAGTTCAATAGCAAACCTTGTCTACTATCTGAGAAAACAAGGTAAAGAAATCTAAGCTCAAGTAACTCTACGTAAATATTTTGCACACTTGTAGTTATTAAGAATTGCGCTTCTTAATATATAAGTATATATGCTCATTTTAAAGTGTTTATAAACACTATTTGGAATTGTTTTTACTGTCACTGCGTGAAATTCTTTCAAAGAAAAATTAAAAATTACTATAAAAATAAATATTTAAGGTCGATGGTAACAAATAAATATTGACACTAATTAATTAATAGTATCATGTTTATTACTATAAAAAATTGACTAAATATAAACCAATTTAATTGAGAGGAGAACATAAAAAAATAAAATTTAAGAATAGGAGTAGACTTTTATTTATTTTCTTATTAATTAGAAATAAATAAATGTTCATGTTTATAGGCTTAATTTTTAAAAAAATCTAACTTCACTAACTTAGTTTTGTTTTAATTAACTAAAATATCTTAATAATTTATTTTAATGTTTTTTTACTGTTATAATTTGAATTAATTCTAAACGTACGTAAACATATGAATCTCCATTATTATATATTTTGTTATAAATGACAACCATTTTTTCGGAAGTTCCATTTAATATAATTCAAATTTAATCTTTATTGGTTAGAATAAAACGAATTATTGAGTTAAATTTATGATGTGGAGGTAGGAATATAAGTATTGACACCATAACTTCGTTTCTCTTAATCTTTCTCAAAATTTCATCTTAATTTTTATCAACAATTAAGAGTTGGTGTTAGATGAAATTGATTTAAAAAATTTCAAACTTTATTATGCTTAAATTTATTATGAATTAAAAATAGATACATGTTAAATAATATTTTTTTTAATATTCGTGCAATATATATGTACTATTGGTTTAAAAAAATAATTACTTTATACTTTTATTATTTTTAATCATTATTTGAATGTTACTTTTTAAAAATTTTAAAATGAGACCGGATCTTATTAGTGTTAATGTATCCAAGCACATAAAAAATGTATAAACACTTTCAACATACATATGGAAACACAAAAAACTTATGGAATTTTAAAACTTATTGCATAAGTTAGCTTATGAAAAAAAAATGGCGCACGAAATATTTACTGTTATGTCTTTTATAATTTAAAATTAAACAAATTCAGTGTATATTAGATAAATTAAAATAGATTTCAATGTCAACTCCATACTCGCATCACCTCTTTATTTATATACCGAAAAATATAAAAGATGTGGTTAAATATGAATCACAAAAACTTTTCGAATATGCCCTAAAATATTTAATCATCACTGCTGAAAGTCGTGAAGGGATGGAGCATGCCTTCTGTGTGTACCTTTCATTTAAAAAAAAAAAAATGAAATATAAAAAAGGAGAATATCTTTTAAATGTGGAAAAAAATATTTCGTATTAATGGGTAATTCTTTTCAAGAGTTGAAGTTATTGAAACGATTATTGTCTTTTACCCAAAATCAGAAGTGAAATATAATTGGAAAGGAGAATATTTCTGAGAGCAGACAATTTTTTTTTTTAGTAACAAGAGGGTGTAATTCTATTAAACAACTGAAGCTATTGAAATCAAAGTTTGGTAAGAAAAATTGACTGGGAATTGAAATGTGATGAAACCCATTTAAAGAACAGACACATATTTTAGAATAAAAGTGTCATAATGTAAATTAGGAAAATGTAAATAATTTTGTGAGTATATACAAATATTACACGCATATAATAAATGTAGATAGGCATAAATTGAAAAGAACGAGAACTCTTTTGGCTCATTAGTGGCTTGGTCGCTTCACATCCACGTAAAGCCATGCCCATTTCTCCAAGTATTGCCCATTCCAAATTATGTTAACCTTTTTCTAAAAAAAATGACCCCATCAATATCTAGATATATATTTAAGTAATATTTGAATTAAAATAAATCTACATATTTTATATTAAAATATCAACCTTAAAAGTCCTTTTCTTTGCTGTTTTCTCATTATAGCTAGAAAAGGAAATAAACATTAATTTCAGTGTTTTTGAAAATAATTGATTAAGTTAATTAAATTGCAGTGTGAACAGTAGTACAATTGGGAAATACGTTTGTTTAGAGAGTAATATGTACTACCACATGGTTGTACTATTTCCTTCACCAATCTCATTTAATTCACCCACCACAATCAGAGCCACCCTTGCTTCTTCTTCTCCACACTCACAAATCAATTCCAAAACCTAATCTATAGCCATGGATGAACACATGCACGGCATGGGAGGGATGGCGCCGTCGCCGCCAGCCACAAACGGCACCATGGGCATGATGATGCACCGGAAGATGATGATGCACATGACCTTCTTCTGGGGCAAAGACACTGATATTCTCTTCCAGAACTGGCCCGGAGGCAAATCGGACATGTACGTCTTGGCCCTCTTTGTCGTCTTCTTCATGTCGCTTTTCCTCCAGTTGCTCTCTCACACCCGTTTCATTAAACCCGGTTCCAACCATATCACCGGCGCTCTCATCAAGACCCTCTTGTTCGCTTTTAGGGTTGGTCTCGCTTATCTGGTTATGCTTGCAATCATGTCTTTTAACGGTGGCGTTTTCTTGGTTGCTGTGCTAGGTCAGACCTTGGGGTTTCTCATTTTCACCGTTGCCTTCGACAAATCGCCGCATGACGGTTTTGATCTTCCTCCAATTTCTTGTTAATTAGACCATGTTGTCTGTTTTTTTTTTTTTTTTTTTTTTCTTTATTTGTTTTA
>Ga0209489_105708_pt1:0-20000 | contig 21149 bp, 5 predicted proteins | sample SiratrowhiteBW_FD_187527 | JGI IMG/M metagenome (GOLD analysis project Ga0209489, IMG submission 187527) | Root nodule microbial communities of legume samples collected from California, USA - Siratro white BW (SPAdes) (version 2) | ecosystem: Host-associated > Plants > Roots > Nodule...
ATATATATATTTTTTTTATATATATATATATATATATATATATATATATATATATATATATATTTAAGAGATATAACTAAGGAGGTTAAAGAGTAAATTTTTAAAAAAAAATGAGAAACTTTATAAATTTGTTCTTAATTTAATAACTAACACGAATCAATTTTATTAGTAATTATTTTAATTGACTAAATAATTAGGAAAGAAATACTTAAATAAGATATAATTGATATAATTAATTATTTTATTACACATGATGATGATTTTATAATATATAATGGATTATGTCTCAGGATATTAGTGATTACAATCAATTATGTCTTATTTAAATATTTTATTATTATTATTATATTAATTTTATTTATGGTAAATTATTATGTATTATCAAGATTTATTAAGATGGAGAAATAAATACAGTGTAAATAAGAAAAAAATAAGCTACTTTTTAATGTAAATATTGGTATTAATATTACTGATATTAAAAAAAATTACAATTTTCTGGTTTATGTTATTTTTCCTTGAATAATTTAGAAATTAATTACTAAAATAAAAATGTTGGAATAAAATAAAAGTATTTAATTTTAATTGTTGATAAGACTTTGCAAAGTAATTAATAAACTAATTATTTAATATATTTAATTCTATATTATTTAATTATTTAATGATATATCTTAATTTTTTATGTTGTTATTAAATAAACAAAAATAAATGTACATTTGGAAAATGGAGTGTTTTTAATTTTTAATTATTAAAATATAATTACATTAATAATTAAAAAAATATTAAAAGGACTTGTTACATATACAGTGAAAGACTCACCACACGAAATCAAAGAAGAATGTGACTGGTGATAGAGTTGACTTTCAAATTGAACTTGTATTGGATTCACATCTTTATTGTGTAAGTTAATGAATCACGTGACTGAGTAAGATGATCCTAAGGCATTGTGCAGTTTGACGTAACCCTCCATATTTTTGTCAGTCAGACTCAGATAGATAGAATCTATTCATTTTTTGTTTTTGACCAACTTTTTCCGCACAACAATGGATCACGATTACACTTTCAAAATTGATCCTCAATAGATTATCTCCATTCCATAATCAATAAAGAATGATAAAAAAATGATTAAAAAATGAATTTAGCCAATTGAACCTTTTGCAATCTAACTAGACAACTTCTAAAACAGTACTTTTCGTCTATTTCTACAAATTTCTTCAACCAAACGACTCAATGCTCAATTTTAGTTTTAATATTTTTGTTTTCTCTATTTATTTCTTATTTACTTGTATTTTTGTGTATCTTAACAGTGATTGTGGCAGAGAATGAAAACATCCCTTTTTGGTGAATTGTGACTACACTTTGCCGCACGTGAAATTGCCTAATGTTTGGATATGGATTAAGTACGGAAAAAGGATTTAGTAGTTGTACCCAAACAACCAAACCTTAAATACACTTTTTATTTGATTGCAACAACAATCGAAAAATAAAACCAAACATTGCATCTATGTATACCTACTTACTATATTTATCACATTATGCCTCACCAACATAGAACATGTGCATCAAGGAAAGTAGTATTCATGACCCTACCCTTCATTGCCAATTCTCAACTTTCTCTATTCTCAGAATCTTAATTTAAACCATATGCATAGTTGGTTGCCAATATCACCAATTAAGACATATTCTTGGAAAGAATTAAATGTACAAACTAAATTCACTTTTTGGAGTCTATGTGTATGCATGAAAGGAAGAGAATAAAGGAAACTGAGGAATGAGAAATGAAAAATAAGGTGAAAGTAAAATGAAAGCAAATATATGTTATTATAGAAAACTATTGTTATTTATATAAACCGAAAGAAACTAAAAGAGTAGCAATAGTATGTTACTTATTTTTCCAATTGTTTATATATAACTATGTTATCAACGTAGCGGTCCAAAACTTTGTGCCATCTCTTGATCATGTTTTATACGTAAATTCCAACCCAATGGTATTTCGTTGCAACTGGGGAACCTAAAAGAAAGCAGTGTGATCCATCACATAATCCAACCATTTCAATGCCCAAAATAAAACACTATTTTTTTGTCTAATGAACTACCCAATATCAATTCATTGTTTATGCAACTTGCATGATTCATACCATTGGCAAAAAAAAGTTTAAGGGAAATTTTCCTTCCAATCACATTTTTTTTTCATTTGCATTACTCTGATTCAGATATGTTTTACCCATGCTTCACCTTAAAAGAGAGTCTTTTTGGGACCCAAAATTAGAATGGTGAGCCATCTCTGCAGAAGGCCTGTGCCACTGTATATCCCAACAAACAAAACAATTGTCCAACTTGAACTTTGAAAACCGGTTCCATTCATTAAATAGGGATAAAAAATATCAGCTCCTTTCCACCCTCATTGAACGCCACCTCATGAATAAGCTTCAAAAACTGTGAGATGCATGCAATAAGGCTCTCATTTTTATAGTATTTAAGACACAATATTAACTTGTTCACAAGCAAAAGACCCCAATGACCCTCATAACTATGCCTCACCACTTCCTTCTATAACTTCCACTCACAAAATCCCTTAACTCATGCTTCTCACCACCTATTTTTCTCTCATCTCCTCAACAAATCAAATCCATCACAATTCTACTTCTGCTTCTTCCTTGGCACCCCAAAGCAAGTTTTTTTATTTCTATGTACCATCTTATGATTCTTACATAAAACAACAGATAACTTGAGTCTTCTTCATTTTTCAGGTGATAACTAACTCCAAACACTTTCTTTGTTGCTATCTGAACAATTTTATTTTCAATTTCAGGAAGAGGGTGTTGTTTGAGTGTACTATTAAATGGGAACACTTAAAGTGGTGGGAGATGAAGAGTGTGAGTACAAGGAAAAGCAAGGGATAACAAAATCATGCTACTTGATGGTTTTCATCTCATCTTTGTTGATAAGCATAACAGGAGGCTCTTTGCTTGGATGGTGGCTACACAAATACCATCCAACAAACAGACAACTTTGGATGGTGCCCTTTGGCCTCATTCTTTTGTTTACACCAGCCATTGTTTGCCTCTCCCTCATCATCTCTGGCCCTAGCATTCCCACAAACGAGGAAGAAGATGTTTTCAACACAAATCAACGAATTCAACCACTCACTAACTCTTTTTGTGGCCCGAAGAGATGATTCTTAATTTGGTGTACAAGGTGTTTGTTACTATGTGCAGGTTGAATTTCTGTAATGGAAATAATTTATCACTAGAAAACTAATCAAAGTTGTGGCATTTTGCTTGAAACCATTCAAAATGTTCATGTGGGTGCTTTACTTTTATACCTGATTCTGCAGGCTTCAACTGTCATGTGCTTCTTCTGTACGTTTCTGGTTCAGGCGTACACGAATTGTAAATCAAACTGATGAAGTTTCTTTGGATAAGTGAAGGGCAAATCCTTCTCTCTTTCTTTTTTCAGTATTCATTCACTTTATTCCTTTTTCTTGTCCATAATTCAAAAATAATACATATCACAAGTCTCAGCACGAGGAGTTGTTATCTGAGACCAAATTTTCTGGTTTAACGTGACATCGTTTTGTCATTAAAAATTCGGTAACAGGAAAAAGCTGAGAATCTAGACAACATGTGAAGTGGGAAGAAATTTCTAAATTTAAAAAAAGAGAGCAAATTTTGATGAAAATTAAAGGGATTTGTGAGTGAGAGTTGTTGCCTTCCCCCGGATTATATGATCCAATTGGAATTGACTAACTTTCGTGAGTCCACTTCTAAATAGTACCTTTCAAAGTAAACTATTCATTTCTCTAGTTGTTTGTTTCCAAAAGATCATTGCAACAATAAAAAAAGCATAGGGAATAACAAGAATTTTTCTGGTAAACTTCAAGGACTAACTTTATTTCAACTTTTGTAAGTTAATAAAAGGGTATGACATATTTTATTTAGTATCTACATAAGTTAAAATTTAAAATAGTAGAACATAAGATTTATTATTCATATTAGTAATTGCATCTGCTCCACAAAGTTTAATGCAATAACTTTCTTCAGATTCTTATACCCTTTTTAATCCACTTGATTTAAACTACTAACGCAATAAAGACTCTCTTTTAGTAATGACTATTTATAAGTAGTTCTACCATTATAACAAAGTTGGATTAGCATTTATTTATCAACAAAATCACATATTAAAATTTCAAATGTCAATACATTAAACGGTTTACATTAAAAATATTAATCATAATTTGTTAACTTCTAATCAGCTTTTATTGAGTCTAAATATAATATCTAGAGTTATATTAATACATGAAGTTGATTTTTGTCTTATTCAAAACTAAAATTTAGGAAAAAAACACTTATTCAAAAATAACTTATTCTTCTCATATAAAAAAAAGTGAGAAATCTATAAAGTTAATGATTCAACCTATAAATCTTTTTAATTTATATCTATCTCATTAATACAAGACTTTTCCTTAAACACGGCTTCTATAGTTACTGAGACAGTTCTCACATGTTTTCAATTCAATTTTTAGCTTAAACTTGTGTTACATGTTTTTTTTTTTTTTTTTTTTTTTTTTTTTTTTTTGAAAAATCCAATATCGAAAAGTTAAAAGACTAGTTTTTTTAGGATAATAAGGTTTATTCAAGGAGTTAATGTTGAATTATTATTATCGGAGTTAATGTTAAATTATTATTATCGGAGTTAATGTTAAATTATTATTATCGTATTATATTATGTTCAAGGATAAAATCCTAACTAACCATATATTTATACATTTATAGAGCACGATTATTCATTAATTATATTCAAGTTCTATTTTTTAAATAAATACAATTTGAAGTTGGAGTCTTTATAATGTGTCCCAGAGATTTAGTGCGAGAAAACTGGTTAAGAGGACAATATGCAAATGTGTGAGCATGTTTTCTCCCTTGCACTCTTTCACGCAACTTTTGTGTGAGTAATTCACAAAATGGTCATGGAGTTGGATGAGACCTGAAAAAATAAAATATGTTTTTAAAGTAATACTTCACCTGATGAATTTGAACGTCTTAGAACAACTTTTTCCTAACAAAAAGAAAAGGATAAAACCATCCCTATGTTTTTAATTTAATGAATATTCTGTAGATATGAAATACAATTTAGGTGGCTGTAAGAAATTTGATTTAATTATTTTTTAAAGTTGTATTTCTTTTTTCATTCTGGTTATGTAAATTATCTACTGATATAAAACAGTTGAAATATTTGCAAATTAAAGAGAAGAAACAAAATAATATTTTACGGATAATAAAACTAAGAACAAGTTTGAAGCATTTAGAAAACCTAGAAGTGTATTTTACTTTATTTAATATAATACAGATATATCATTGAATGATCAGGATAGGATTATACACTGAAAGTTATTTTTTTCCTAATTAGTGTTTATTTGGAATTATTTTAACAGTTAATTCTTGATCATTATACCATGTGTATAATGTAAAATTGTTCTAATTTAACTAATGGTCTCCAGTAGAATTTTGAAATAAATATATTAATTGGGTGGCCGCAGCTTTCTTTACGAGCATAGAGTAATGGTGGCACCAACTTTCATACAGGTAGAATAGGCATAGCTAGGGACGGCTTCTCTTAATAAATTGACATTTTTTTTCTAAGTTTGATTTTAGTTATTTTTAGTTTTTGTTTAGTTATTTTAGTTATTGACTTTTTTTAATTTGGAATTATATTTTTAATACCTGCCAAAAAAAGTTAATTTTCATTTTAGAATCACTAAGATCTCGTTATTTTTGTTCGTAATGTTTATTTTTAAGTAAATAAATAGTATTCATTTTAAATATCTAGAAGAAGAAAAAATTGTTATAGGTTGACGTAATAATACAAGCACCCATAAATTTCAATAATATAATTTAGTATAATTAAGTTTTTGCTACGTAAGAATGAAGGGTCCACTTATTGGTATAATTGACACCATACTTCTTCCATGTTAGATTATTTAATTACTTCTTTCTTATATTTATTCAGATTTTTGGTTATGTAGCATGGCTTACAACAACAAAATCTTTTCCTCTGTATTTCTTATCCATTTATCTTTCTTCCCCTTAGTTTGTTTAAGAAAAAAAAAAACTCATAAAGCTAAACTTAATTGCCCATAAAATCTTAAAACCCTCAAATTTACCATTGTATATGCATCCGATCTCAATTGAATTAGAAGATTATCGACCACTAGAAATTATATTATCCCAAGCAAATTGAGGGTTATAAATTTGTCCACTTTGGACAATATACTTGTTTTAGTGATTAGTATTTTGCAATTCAATATTTGTTAGGCATGCACACTTCAAATTTATTTAGGCTTTAAGATTTTTTCTTTTTATAAATTTAGATGGGAGATTTTCTATCCTATACAATGATTTTTTTTGTTGTTGTACAGTGTATTGGTTGTTTGTGTAAAGAATATAGGAAGAAGAAAACAAAAACAAAAATAAAATGTTCAAATAAGGTTCTTTATAATTTTTTTAAGAGAAAAGGAAAAAATTAAATTAAATTATTTAAAACTAAAATTCGTTTATACATAAATTAAAAAATTAGAAAAATTAAATAATTTTTTTACATGACTAAATTGATTTTAGTATATTATACACATTTATTTTATTTTATCTTTGAAAAAATACCTAGAAAAAAGTTTGTGTAAAGAAACTTAAATAAGAAAAATAGATAAACATAACAAAATAAATAGAAATCGGAGGGGAAACTCTTCTAGAAAAATGTTGCTTATGAGCACACATGAGAAAACTATTTTATTATTTTATTCATTATTGAAAATTTTATGACAATTTATATTATTATTATTTTGTTATTCTCCGACAGTGTTATTTTGATAAAGTCATTTGATAATTGATATCACCCTAGTATAAAATTTGCAACGATAATTTTGATTAATTTTCGTTATACTCTTATATTCATTTTGTGTTTTACATATTTATTTCTTTTTTATTCAATCTCATGATTTATTTGTATAATTTATTTTCAATTATATTTATATACTGTCATCTTTATATTGATTTATTTCTTTATAATATGATTCTCATTTTTATTTATTTTTTATATTATAATCTTCATCTTTTGCTTATTTTTTAACTTTCTTTTCTACAAATTTCTTTATTTTTAATTATACGAAATAAAATGATTTTTTTATATTCTTATATTTATTTTGGATCCTTCTTTTTTTTATCACTTTTAATAATGTTTTTCTCTTTATTTTTAAATAATATAAGAATTATATAGTGGTAAATCGACAATTTGTCATTTCTTTTAAAATGAAACTGTCTCCATAGTAGATTATGGTAAACTAAATAGGAAGGGTCAGACACTTAACATACAACATGGATGTGTTGTGTCCAGACTCACATATTGTCATTTCAAATCATTTTATGGTTTCATAAGGACCATCATTCTATATTTGAAAATTCCTGCTTCAACATGTTTATCTTTAATACATTTTGTACTAGAGTCAATTGCAATATATGTAAAAAGTATTGAAAAAAAAAATACTCCTATTCTCACAACACCAGTACAACATTTTTTTGTGACCCCGACCACTTACCAATCTCGAGCCAACAATTTAATAATCATCTATTCCATCTTTGTTTTCTTTAATATATATATATATATATATATATATATATAATACATAATACATGTGATACATCTTACTGATTTATGATATCATGTTCAGAATTTGACTGCAGATTTTTCACTTTACATACAAAGAGCAAGCTTCAAATTTGTGATTCTTCATGGACCATTCCAAACAATGAAATACAAAAATTGACAAAGACTGAAACAATTGAAGCAATTCTGTAAGTAAAATAGGTTGTTTAAAGGATCACGATTTGAAAGTTCACAACTTCAAACCCGAAAAAGATATTAAAGTTCTTATTCTAAAATATTTGTAGTATTTTATAATTATTGCATTCTTATTTAAACTTTATTTTTTCTTTATTATTATTTTGTTCAAACTATTCTCTTATATTATTACATTTTTGTTTTATTATTATTTTTTTAAATATATATTTATTTTAAAATTTTTAAATATAACCTATGTGTTGCTTATAGATCTGACCGTATGAAATTATATATGGATTTTAAATATCCGTATGTAATTATTACCTGTAGGGAATTTACCTATGAATTTTTTTCATAGGTAATTTGTAGACAACTTTGATTTACATACAAAATTTGGATATTAACTATGGATTTTGACAGGGGGTAATAACCATTTTTTTTAAGTATATTTTGAAAATTTAAGTAGCAATCATAATTTATGACTTGTTGTGATAGTAATTTATAACTTACCATTAGATTTGTGTATGAAATACAAATACATTATGTTATGTATGATGATCTCTAGTTCAAAAACAACTAAAAAATGAAAGAAATATTTATCTTAGTCCTTTGATTAAAGATTAAAGTTATTGTGAGATCATAGAGTTAAAGTGCTTGACGGATTTGGTAAGAATATTTCTGATTGCATGCAATATTATTTTCTACCATCAATAAATATCTTGCAAATGAAAAATTGTCAAATTATAGTATAGAAGGTCATAAAACATGTCCGACTTTTGAAGAAACACATCATATAAATAATTAAAATATGTAAAGAAGATAATATATCTTTCACATCGTAAAATTTTAAAACAATTTTACATGTACGGTAGATTGAAAAAAAGCACTTGATAAACACCAATTTTAAAACAACTTTACATGTACGGTAGATTGAAAAAAAGCACTTGATAAACACCAAGAAGATGACATTTGTCCTATTCCATTAACTAGTATTGAAATTTATGAAAATATGAAAAATCTAAATGTAGTATTAAATGAAACAAAAAAGATAACTATGACTAACATTTGAAAGAAATAGTTTTTTTTTTTTATCTTTATATTGATATTTAAAGTAAATATATTCATTATTTTTGCATTATCATTTATTAGTCTAATCATGTTTAATTTGATTTGTAGTATAATAAACAATTTAGAAGTTATGAGTGTAACTACTATATTATACAATAAATAACAACTATTAGACGAATTAAAATTAATAGAGATTGGATTAAGTAATGTACTATAGTCAACCAACACATAAATATATTATATTATTAGTTATTATTTCAATGACATGATGGTTAGACTCAAACAATAGAACGTGTTAAAACAACGTAAATAACATATTTTGTGAACATATCTACCACTTTATAATGGATAGTATAAATTTTTATATAAATTTAAAAAAAATAATATTTATGATAATAATTATAGCTCCAACTATCATTATTTTTCCACCTTCAATTGCAGGTATGATATCAAATTGTTGTGATTTTTGGCTTTTAATGATAAATACAATATACAATCTTTTGTCATTATTTCTCAACCTGTTACTTATAGCAACCATTGCAACCATTCATATAATAAATGTTCTTAAAACATTTTTAAATAACGATCCAAGCTATCCTGGTGTACATAGCTTATAACAGCAAACGTAACAAAGACTCCAAAACTAAGACTCCAAAACTATTTTTAAACATAAAACATAAAGTTTGAATAAATACAAAACTAAAACTCAAAATTTAAATAAATAGAGACCGAGTGAATATTAAAATAGTTGAACTTGTCAGATTGACATATCCACATTGCATACAAGTGTATGTAATTAATGATAAAGACTAAAAGATAACATAAAAAATTGCTAGGGCAAGAATTAAAATGTATGATTTCTAAGTGTAGAAACTAAATGTAAATTTTAAATAATTACATAATCAAAATGAAAAAAATATATAAAATGTATTAAACTTTAAAAACTAATTAAAAATTCAACTATGTTGAAGAACATAAAACGGTAGTAAAATATTAATATTAAGCATAATAAATATTTAGTAAGATATATAAGCTTCTCAATTTGTTTCTTTAATATTGTTTTCTCGCCTTCCTTACTTTTTTTTTTTAATGAGTTCCTAATTAAATTTCCAGTTTCCCTTAACAAACCACTCTAGCAAAACCAGAACTTTCTTCTATATTGTCAAAATCATATATTTTCAATTGCCACATAATTGTGAATAATGGATAATTGCAGGAAATACTCAAAAAATATAGAATAAATGATCATCATTCAAGAATGAACACAAAAAGAATAACAATCCTTGAATAACTCAATTATACAAGTGATAGATACAACATTTCAAAGCACAATTCTCTTCCACGTTAATACACTCCTTCAACAATTAATAAAATTATTATGCCAACAATTTCCAAAATCATTGGGGGGCAAAAGACACAACCTAAGCTGTATTCGATTAAGATTTAAAAAAAAAATCTTTAAATACTTTTTATATAAAAGATATCCAGGATTCAATAAGAGTTTAAAAGATTAAAAAAAAAATTATTTGATTCAATAAATTATTTTATTAATTAGATTTTGTGTAACTTTTTATCTATATGCATAAATATCATTACTATAACATAATATCATCCAATTATGAGATTTTTTTTCGTTTCATTTAAACTTTTCTCAGTCTCAAGAGTGACAAAAACAAAGTTCTTTCTTCTAATTTCAAACATTATTTCACATCTAATAATTGTTTTATGTTATTTTTGTAAGTTATTACTTTTTAAATCAATTTATAGATTATTATTATTATTAATCAATTAATAAAAATATTTTTTTTTCTGACTTGACTTTTATAGGTTATATTGTTATTTAACTTACCGAGTTTTTAGACTTTTTTTCTTATCATAACACTGCTAAGAACAATTATTTGTTTATGACTAACGAGTTCAAAACATAACTTTAGAAATTCTATATAAATTAATAAGAAAGAAAAAAAAGTAATTAATTATTTATATTTTAAAAGTAAGACTTTCACAATAAATTTATTAAATGATTTTTTTATATTTATTTTCACAAGAAAAAAAAGGGGGAAGGGTTCGAATGCTGTGGGTGTTCAGAAATTTTTATTATATATTTTTGTAATATAATTTAAAATTGTCAATAAATCCACTATGAGGTTTTATTTTAAATTTTTTAATTGTTAAATAAATAGGTGGAATTATTGAAGTTCTAGAACATTTAAGAGTGCTAAGAAATTCTTATTAATAAATAGATTAAACTTTAAAAAGTAACAGCAATATATAAAATTTATGCATAGATAATAGACGGTTGATGCAAGTATAATCTTAGATTGTACACAAACAGGTTTGATGCTTGATGCTTTAAAATGCTTACATAGATTTTGTCATTTTAAATGAAGAAAAGTAATGTGACTATTTAAACAGTGTTTATTTATCGTTGTTGTACAATTACATGTTTCTCTTATTTATTTCTGTCATTCATTTAGTAAAGTAATATAACATTATTCCAATGGGAGATTCATATAATTTAATTACATTTTTTAAATCGATAATCCTTTCAAATTTTATAATTTCATATTTTGCAAATATTTTAAAATTCAAATTATAAAATTCTTAAAACACTCTTTAAAAAAAGAGTATATTTTTTCAAGATCTTTTAAAATTTAAAAAACAATTCATGTAAAAGAATGTTTTAAAATCTGAAAGAATACATATGTAATTAATTGTAAGGATACTACCACAACATACTTTCCAAATGAAAACCCTAACTTCAGAAGCTATATCAAGGTTTCACAGTCTAGGCCAATCACTTTAGTTCTTAATTTCCTTTCTTCATTATTATTATTATTATTATTATCATAACACATGATCTCTTAAAAGATTAATTGTTCTATTTTTCTAACCTTTACAAAGCTATTTTCTAATAACTCAAATATAAGTAAAACTAACTAAATTTTGGGCTAATTAAGAAAGTTAATTAATATTATTCAATTACACCAATCACATCTTAAAACTAGTTTTTTTATTAAACTTTTCTTTGTTAAAATTAGTATAAAAATACTTAAAATATGGTTGTAATTAATTTAAATATGTTTTCACAATAAGACATATACAGAAATAAAATTAAAGCAGTTAAATTTATTTATATTTTTATTAGTCTCCTAGTTTCCTTAATGGTCATTTTTTAACAAAAAAAATATTTCTTATTGGTTGTTTTACAAATTTTAAAACATAATCTTTTAGCTATACTTTAATTTAATTAACATAAAAGAGGATATTGTGTACCCAAACTCTAAATTCCTGCAAAATTAAAATTGGGCTTTGAACAATAGTACTTGCATTAACCTAGGACCCGCTTCTCCCAAAAAAACAAAAACAATAAATAACATGTTGTGCTTATCCCATTCCGTTCATGCTATGTGGTGCAACAGTACTACAATACTCGGTTCCAAACGCAGCAGCAACAGTCAAACTCGAACAGGGGAATGCGACCACCTATAAATAACCAGCACTTCATTCTGCTCTTTCTTTGCAATTTCTAACTACCAAGCCGAAACACACAACCACAAATCTAACTATTCAGTTCTGTTTCCTTCGGTAATTTCTCTTTTTTAATTTTTAATTTTTTTTTTCACAGCTGCTAAACTAACCTTAATCTATTGTCTTTGTTCTTACGTTTGTTATTTTGTCTTCAAATTCCAGAAACATCGGCTGCACAGTACCCCAGAAGATCGGACAGGATCTTCACAGAGACAAACCCCAGTTCTCAGAACGCGTGTTCAACACTCACCTTGTTTTCCGACCTTACCCAGGTCCTCTTTCTCTCTCTTTCTGCCAAAGTTTTCGTCTTTTCCCCTTTTATTTCAGGGTTTTTGAACGTTTTTCATTTGGGGTTTGGTAACTGTTGACTGTGGTGATTTTGGGGGAATTAGGGTTTTTGCCCTTTGTTTTTTTTAATAGATTCAGTGAGATTGAGGAGGCTGAGAAGATGCAGCAGACACCGCCAATGATTCCTATGATGCCTACGTTCCCACCTAATAACATAACCACCGAACAGATTCAAAAGGTTTTAATCCCACTGTTTACCTCATGAATTACTGAACTTAGTTTTCATAGTTTGTCATGGGTTCATTATTATTATTTATTATTATTATTACCATTATTATTATTATTATTATTATTATTATTATTATTATTATTATTATTATTATTATTATTATTATTAGAGGATTGGTAGCAGAGTATTCTTTATTATTAGTTTGAATTTATTGTAAAGCATAAACTCATGTGTAACTGTGACTACTCAGACAGGGAGCAGGATTCAGATAATTTTTGTGATGTCCAATAATGTTTAGCTAATAGTAAAAAGTTTATTTAAAACAGTTCGTGATTTCTCTTCTTCTTATTATTTTGTTGTGGAAACTGGGAGGTGACACTTGTTCAATACAAAGTGAGAATGAAGTGGATTTGCACTAATATGCGATGAATTTAGGTTGTTTCAAACAAAATGCTCTCTAGTGACAAACCCCTTGGAAGGTTCTCTACTTGGTTATTTTACTCGGAACACTTCAGTTTCCAGTTAACAAAGGAGATGCTGGTGGAACTATTTTCTTTCACCAGTGATGCTTTGATTGCTCCTCTAGATAGGCTCATTTTTTTTCCTCTTTGGAAAAGCTTTATTACTAATGAGTAATTACAAAACAATGAAGTTGTAATTTGCGGCACAGGGTCTTTATTTTAGTCTTTTTTAAAGGGTTAGGAAAATGAAGTTCATAAATTGAAAGCCTGATTTTATTAAGTGGGTTGGCTACATGGATCTAAAATTCATTTACAGAGTACCGTCAGTTACTCCATTTTCATTATTTTACTAAAAGTTTATTTCAATCTTCTGACCTTTTTTATCTTAGCTTTTTTGGGATATCTTAAAGTCTGGTTGGTTTGACAAAACATTTTCTGTGTTTGTTTCCTCTTTTCTATTAATAAACAATGCCTCTCTGTTCTGATTTTGTTTCATGCTTTTAAATATTTGTGCAGTAAACAATGGAAACCCCATAAATCCTTGAAAATAGGAAACAAAGTGAAAACATGGTGTATTTGTTGCACTTATTAGTGAAATCAGAAAGTGAAAAGGGAAAACAATTTGTGAAAGCAAATAGGCTCATATGTTTTTCAAAGTATTTTAAGTTGAACACCAATGTTAGACTTGTTGATAATCAATGGACATAACTTCAGTTTATCATGAAAAAAAGTAGCAAGCCATCTCTTGTTATTCTCTTGCATTGGAGTGATTCGGCAGATGAAAAGTAACAAGCAATTTTAGGAGTTATAACCCATGAATCATTTAACCAATCAACTTATATTTTGGTAACAGCATATAATTATGAGTTTGAACATACCTGTTGATTTACCACAGTAGGGTATGGGTCTAAGTAAACCACCTGAAAATGAGGAGGTTGTTGGTTGTACTATAGGTCTATAGCAATGTGCATAATGTTTTTACTTTGGGTGAATGGGTTTTGATTTAGTGTACCCAAATAAGATGTCATAACAATCAGATGGCTAAGCAACAGAATCTGGGATCACAGGAATCCTACATTATAAAGGATTCTTGTAAGATTTAGAAGTTTGAGGGTCTCATCACCAAACTAATGGTATTGATGCATGTGGGACTTTACTATAGTATCCTGGATCCATGAATAAATGTTTTCTCATAAATGATATTGTTAATTTTATCATGTATGTATTCGGCCATTTCCAGGATAGAATTTCAGTTCATCTATTTTTTTATGCCCTCTTCTAATTTTCACTTCACAATTTAAATGATACAACGAGTTAAAAAGCTGCGAGTGTCTTCATTATTTAGTTTGAAACTCTGTCATTGCACATGATGCAGTACCTTGATGAGAACAAGAAGCTGATACTGGCAATATTGGACAATCAAAATCTTGGAAAACTTGCGGAATGTGCCCAGTAAGTGCCCACTAAACTCTATCTGCTTGTTTTTGTTAGTAATGATGGTTGGTTTGAAATATCTCTTTTCTATCTAATCCTAACATTTACCTGTACACAATGGGTGGGGCTATTGATAATTGCTCTTTCACTGTCCTTAGTCCTCACTAACTTGATTTACATCCAAGGATATATAATCATTGTGGTCTTTTTTATGAATAATGACACATTCTAGATCCTTATCTATTTCCTAGTAATTATCGTCGAAGGTGTTAGTGCAGATTTTGCTCAAGTTTTATGTAATGGTTGGTGATGTTTTCTGCCTTAGGTACCAAGCCCAGCTGCAAAAGAATTTGATGTATTTAGCTGCAATTGCTGATGCCCAGCCACAAACCCCAGCCATGCCACCACAGGTAAAAGTAGAGCATAGCTGGTTCCGTGGAAGTCTTTGTCAGTTTCCCATAACCTTGATTTTATTTATTGCCTTGCAGATGGCGCCACACCCTGCCATGCAACCAGGATTCTATATGCAACATCCTCAGGCAGCAGCGGCAGCAATGGCTCAGCAGCAAGGCATGTTCCCCCAGAAAATGCCCTTACAATTTGGTAATCCGCATCAAATTCAGGATCAGCAGCAGCAGCAGCTACACCAGCAGGCTATCCAAGGTCAAATGGGACTGAGACCGGGAGGGATAAACAATGGCATGCATCCAATGCACAGTGAGGCTGCTCTTGGAGGTGGCAACAGCGGCGGTCCACCTTCGGCTTCCGGTCCAAATGATGGCCGTGGTGGAAGCAAGCAAGATGCTTCTGAGGCTGGGACAGCTGGTGGAGACGGGCAAGGCAGCTCTGCTGCTGCACACAACAGCGGAGATGGTGAATCGGCCAAGTGACATGTTTTTATGTACTTTTGATGAGATATATGACTGTTGATAGTAGGTTTTTCTGAAAGGTAGGTCTAGTGTGATCTGATGACCATGGCCTTGGATGGGTCAACCAAAGGACTTCTGTTGTTTGATAGATTAGGTAGTTGTGTTACTAGAATTTTGGCATGTAGCAGCGCATCAACTGAAGCTGCTGGTGTCACAACATATTGTACTTGTTACTGGAAGAGGTGTAAGCATGTGGTATTTTATGATTACCTAAATTGCTTGCTTTGTTAACAATTGTTGTGCCGTTTGCTGTTCTCATGTCATTTAAACAAAATGTTTGCTCTTGGTTCAATTATACTGATTATAGGAGTCAATCGAAGCAGGAAAAGGATGAATTCACGGTCTATTCTTCATGAGGCTGAGAACTTGAAATTCAGGGACAAGTACTTTGAGCTGCACCTATAAAAGGATGTTTGTCTTTATTATGGTTATTTTGTGAGTTAACTTAGCTGGTTCTGAGTGTTGTTGTGGTTAATTAGCATATGGTCTTGCCGGTGAAAATTGGTCCAGCTAGCAAAGATAGGACTAATTCTGCAAGGACTTTGTTGGTAGGTAATTTCTGAGTTTTGTTATTGAGCTGCAGACCTAAGTTCTTAGAAACAAAATTCATAGAATAATAGTAGCTAGTGGACATCTAACAATGAGATGAATTTTATTAGGAGTAATAGTACAATTGCTTTATCTAAAATGGCAATCTGGGTAGAGATTTGATGGCTGAAACATTGTAGGTGCACAAACTAGTCATTTTATAGTGATGTAGATCTCTAATTTTGTAGCTTTTAGACCAATTTAGTTTTGAAATCTGGGAAGTATATAATGTCAGTTTGACAGTTTGTGGTCTGAAAATTGTAAGCATGTCTATTTTTAGGGGTTAAATAATGTCTCTTGTCTTCGGAGTAGTAAGGTATATTTTGGGACACGTGGTCCATTTCATGTTTCTAGGATTGATTTCATATATTTAAATAATGTGTGTTCAGTGAAAATTACTATGTTATGCAAATATAGGTAAATCTTTGGTTGTTACTTTGGAATATCGTGATGATGTCTTTGTAAAAACAACCTTTTAAAGGCTAATCATCAAATGTTAACTGTTGATACAGTAAGTAAAATACAACATCATTCACTTGTCTCGATTTAGATGAAAATTAAGAGTGAAAAAGAAGGAATAAAAATAACAATAATGAAGAGTAACATAGAATTGGGTGAAAAATGTAGAAGTAAAAAATTTAATAATTGGAAACATGACTTGTTATTTATTTTATGCAGTATATAACAAAATTTTTAATAAATGAAAATGAGATTATTTCATCAATTCCTTTTAATTTGGAAGGAAACATTTTTTGTTGGTCACAACTTTTTATTTATTTGTCATCTTAAAAAAATGGTAAAAGAAAATAATATTCTCATCTTTATTCTATTTTTAGTCTTTCTATGTAAACTAATAATAAGATAAAAGTTTTGATAAGTGACATTGGGAATTGAATGGACATAATTGGACATGTGTGGTTGAATAAATTAATAGAGAATGGAGAATGCACTCAAAGAAAGTAGATGTAGGAGGATGGAGAAATTAATGGAGTGGTCCAATGTAACATACCTATCACAATTTTCTCAAATTTCTCAAGCGGTTAATAATATTTTTAAGTTGCTTAAAACAAAAGAAACTTGCTTATAAAGTGTAAAAATTTACTTGAATTTATAATTACCTTTAAATTTAACCGATTATAAATTTATATTAAAATAATATTTTTATTTACAACCAATTATTATACCAGGTTCTTATTCAAAAAGAACGATGTAGTATTCACAATCCGTGTTCTCGGGGGTACCAAATGTTGACTTATATTTAAAATAAATGATTCTGAAATATGATATTTTGATTTTGAATTATGTAATGTCATGACTAGTCAAAGTGGAATCCTGAACATAGTTTAGTAAGGTAGGTTCGAAAAAAATAATGTCCGTTCTAAAATGATAAAAGAAATATAACTTTTTTATAAGTTAATATTAATTATTGTATATAATTTTAAAAATTAAATAAACTACACGAGATAATTTATTTTAGTTGACCTTTTGTTTTCGGGATAGCCATTTAAGTGCTTTTCTTTCTCCCATTTCCATTTTCCAATTCAGACGTCCATGGCACTTCAATTCTTGGTACTTGTGGATTGGAAGATAAGTTGTTATATTCGTGGAGAATCAGAGCTGGTACAAAATTCCAAATGCTTATTTTGTACTCTATTTTTATTTTATTGCTATTTGACTTATTTATACTCATTATATATTCTTTTCTTTCACTTTCATTAGGTACTAATGGGAATATTATTTGTATTTTACGATTTTGCTTCCTTCATCACTGTCATTAATTTATTCTACCGATAAATGAATTGCGTGAGGAAACAAAAATTGTGTATAAATTAACATTGGAGTTCATTTAAAGAAAATGGAGTTCAATAATAACTATTCATTGATCGAGAGGATAAGATTTTTTATTTAAGGGGCTAAGATTTAAAAAATAAAATAAAAATCAGCTCACTTGTTCGTGTAAGAAATTTATGCAAGTAACTTTGACTTTCATGTATTACCTATAAGAAATATAGATATATTATTTAATTATATTAATTGCTAATTATTATTCTACTCTTAATTTATTATGAAATTTATGTAGGAGACACAAATTACTCATATAAGTGGGTGTGGTTGGTTTAAATTAAATTTTAGTAAAAATTTTAAATTTTAAATACTTTTGGCATTTTAATACTTACGAGTTTTATGGGTGAAAGAAATTATTTAAATTACGAGTAATATTATAAATATATATATATATATATATATATATATATATATATATATATATATATTCATCAATTTAATAGTTCTATTTTCGTTTATTTTATAACAAAATTAACTCCACTATTTTTTGCAACTAGGATTGGGAGTCAAAAGAATTATGCGAATAAAGTTTGAGATGAACATAACTGGTGTGGATTTCTTTCAACATCTCATATGCGTAAATGTAAATGAATTAAGATTTAGGTCAGATTTGATGATTAGTGGTTCAAATTCATTTATAAATTAAAAGACAAATTAAACTTCTGACTATATTTTTATTATTTAAATGAATTGAGTCCAAGCTTTACATTAATGAATTATGAGTTAGTCGTTTATTAAGATATTAGTACACATGTTTCAAAGTCTAGGTTTTATTAACTACTATTGAGTTATATTGAGTTACATGTGAAATATTAGTTTCTAATTTTAATATATGAATTATTTTTTTCATTTGATGCCTATTTTTTTTAAGCACGTTATACTATAAGAAAAAATTAAATTACCGATATAATTTTATCGATAGAACTTTATCTGTTAGTAAAATATTATTATCGACGATTTTATTGATGGATATCATTCGTCGCTAAATTTGTTATTTATCGACATATTTACTCTAAATCGGTCAATAATTATCAATAGATTCAGAAATTTGTCGATAAATTTATATACAATCAATTTACTGACAGATTTTAAATGTTTTATATAGATTTGTTTCGTCGGTAATTTTTACTTTTTTGTAGTGTTAGCACTAAAATAATGTTTAGATGTTATATTTGTAAAGTTAAAAAATAATTTAAGAAAGTCATAAAAATTAATTAAACTATAAATAAGCTAAACAAACCAAATAAAACTTTAAATTTTTAAATAACTCAAACTGAACATTTTAATTAAGCTCAATTTAATAAGTAATTCAGAATTTCAACTATTTATTTATTTTTGAAAATTTACTCTCTATTTAAATTTATTTTATTTTTTATATTTTTTTTTAAGTTAATGAAGCCACTTGTCTTCCTGTTTTCTAACCAACGAGGAAGCACACTATCTTTCAGGTTGGGACATCTTTGGCCTTTCTTTCTTACTAGAATTTGATTTTGAGTAAAACTTATCCTTTACTTAAAATTTTTTCTACCTTTTACTATTTATGTGTATAATAAGATTTTAGCTATTCAATTAGTTCAAAAAGTGGGTTGATCTGGTTTGTTATTAGTGTTTTAGTTATCTGGGTGGACTTTTCTTTAGATTTGAAAGACTTTATACTAGTTTCAATTGTATCTTACTCTTTTGAAAGTTATTGTTGTAATTTTAAGTAATTGTCAAATAAATTGTTTGGTAAAATTGAAATTATGAGTTTTGGGATTGTTGAGACAAGGAAATTATATTGTTTTTTGAGTTAATTTT
>Ga0209489_105711_pt1 | contig 21143 bp, 14 predicted proteins | sample SiratrowhiteBW_FD_187527 | JGI IMG/M metagenome (GOLD analysis project Ga0209489, IMG submission 187527) | Root nodule microbial communities of legume samples collected from California, USA - Siratro white BW (SPAdes) (version 2) | ecosystem: Host-associated > Plants > Roots > Nodule | place...
CTCCACTCCAACACTGTAGGAACCTCCCACCACCACTGCGATACCTTCCACCAATGTTCAGAAATGCACCGCACCCCTTCCATGGAAAACCTTCTTTTATAGCAGCAGGGTTAAATTTGTAATTTCGTCATGTCTATTATTGGAATTTTGAAAATTATGGAGGTGCAGGAAGATGATATGGAGGTGCAGGAAGAAGCAGTCATGAGCCAATTAGGCTAGGCCCAAAGTTTCCAAGTCATTCAAGATGTCATTTTACCCTAATCAATTAGAGTTAACGTAAGGTAATAAATAGCGCTGTGCAGTACCGCGGCGCTTTCAACACCTCCAAATAAACTCCACAAAACTACAATTTCATGTGCAGGAGGAGGAGCTTAGAAGTGATTGATTAATTTGGTGAGTTTGTGGAATTTACAGGTTAAGGTTTTCAGTTTTACGAAGGTGAGTGAATGACTGTGATTAAAGAGGATGAACTCTAATACACTCAAAAATATTTACAGAACCAATATATTCAGCTCCAAGCAAACTACGAAACAAATGGATGGAACTATAATGTTTAGGGAAACAATCACAAAATACAGAGGCGAATCACAGAATCAAAACAACTCATACATGATGGAAGATATGACAGAAGGTAAACCACACAAAGCACAACAAAAACGTTGCAAACTAGAGTTCAAAAGCATGATTATTCTCGACTGGAGGTTTCAAAACGTTGAAAGCTAGAGTTCCTAAAAGTCTCCAGTGAAAGGTGTAAAACATTTATTACCTCGCCGGATATACCACCCTTAATATCAATTTTAAATAATATACAATCAAAACAGTCCTAGAATTTTCAAGAGACAGAACATTGCAAAGAGAGTATTAAACACAAATCTAAACAGTAGAATTACTCCACAGAGAACACGATGAGTAATAAACGCACAGTGAAAAATAAGATGAGTAACGCATTCAAACAGAGGCAATATTAATCGTTAATTACTTGTTGAAGCGGGGACACCTCCAATTAAACACGTTTTTCAATGGTGACTTACTCCGGCGAGCTTTTATCTTCTCCGGTGTACTCTTTTTTCTTCTCCGGTGAGCTCCGGTTTCTTCTCTGGAGAGCTCCGGTTTTACTTCTTTTTCCTCACTTCCTTCACAATTCTCTCTCTCACAAGTAAACAAATATTCTTAATTTCAGAACTCAAAACCAATGCCTCCTGAATTATGCTTTGCAGTGCTTTATACAGAGATTACAAATGGCGCTTCCAATTCAACCAAAACGGAGTCATTTCTATTGGTAAAGAGGAGGAATCGAAACACGGCCTTCTCAAGCCTAAAACGGTAAAGCAAGAGAATGAATAATATTCTGACCAATAGAAATGTGTGACTTGGCCACTTTTTTTTTTTACTTTCTCTTTCCTTCTTTATCTTTTACCTCCATGTCTTTTTTTCTCACGTGTTATTTTTCTTTTCTTTTATATTATTTTCTTTTATTATTTATTAATTATTATTATTATTTATCTTTTCTTTATTTTTTTATTTTTCTATTTTCTTAAAATTTTTATTTCAAAATTTAAATTAAAAATAAAATATTTTTATTTTTAATTTTTGATCAGAATGAAATTAGATATTGACAGTCATAAATAAATAATTATTTATCTTTATTTACCATCAACCTTATAAATGAAGTATTGATTACTATATTACTATTCTAATATTGTTAAATATGTATGTTTCATAAAAAAAAATGCACTAGTACCTAAATAAATGTTTAGATGATTATAAACTTTATATTATAAAAATATTAATAGTATACTCTAAAATATAAAATGTTAAAAAATATTACGATGAACTAGTAATTCAACAAGTTCTAATGTTTATTTTTTGACACGAGAAAACTTTTATATGTACTACAAATATGGATAAACATGTTATTTTATAAATACTTAGATATCATGAGTTTTCATGAAATTTGGTTAAGATAAAATGTTATTTTATAAATATTTAGACATCATGAGTTTTCATGAAATTTGGTTAAGATAAGAATGTTGAACAATTCTTTGATGAAAAATAAGTAAATAGGAGACTAAATAAAGTTACCATCTTATAACTAATAATTAAGATTATTAAAATAGAGAAATAGGTATAGGATTAATTTCATTGTGTGAAAATACACAAAAAGGGATGTTTATTTATAAATGATAAAAATAACAGAAATAGTAACAAAATAACAGAGAACATGGGCTAAGCCCATTATATTCAACACTCCCCCTCAAGCTGGTGCATATAAATTGTATATACCAAGCTTGTTACAAATATAATCAATCCTAAGACCCTTTAAAGATTTGGTGAAAATATCTGCTAATTGATCATTTGAATTAACAAACTCAGTCTTGATGTCTCCAGATGTAATTTTTTCTCGAACAAAATGACAATCAACTTCAATATGTTTAATCCTCTTGTGAAAGACAAGATTTGAGCTAATATGAAGAGCATCCTGATTATCACATATGAGTGTCATTTGAGTGACCTCTCCAAATTGCAATTCTTTCAGTAACTGTTTGAGCTAAATAAGTTCACAGGCAGTTAAGGCCATGGCTCTATATTCAGTTTCAGCACTAGATCTTGCCACAACATGTTGTTTCTTACTCTTCCAAGATATCAAATTACCACCAATAGAAACACAATATCCGGAACTAGATCTTCTATCTGATGGAGAACCTGCCCAATCTGCATCTGTATAACATACACCTCTAATATAGTCATTATGACCATATAGCAGGCCCTTTCCAGGAGAACCTTTAATGTACTTCAATATACGAGTAACTGCATTCAAATGATCAACACATGGAGAGTTAAGGAATTGACTCACCGCACTAACTGCAAAAGAAATATCAGGACGAGTAACAGTAAGATAGTTCAGTTTTCCAACTAATCTTCTATACTTCTCAGGATCTGAGAGGGGCTCCCCCTGACTAGGTAGAAGTTTGACATTAGGGTCCATGGGTGTCTCAACAGATTTAGAATTCAGTAACTCAGTTTCTTCCAAAAGATCTAATGCATACTTTCTTTGAGAGATAACAATACCATGATTGGATTGTGTTATCTCAATCCCCAAAAAATATCTAAGTTTACCAAGATCTTTGGTCTAAAAATGGTGACAAATATGTTGTTTAAGTTGAGAAATGCCATGGTGATCACTACTTGTAAGAACAATGTCATCAACATAGACAACCAGATAGATACATCCAGCATTCGAATGACGATAAAAAACTGATGATCTGTCTCACTGGGAGTCATACCAAATTCTTTAACAACACTACTAAACTTTCCAAACCAGGCCCTGGGAGACTGTTTTAGACCATATAGAGATTTGCGAAAACGACATACCAATCCAAAAGACTCCCCTTGAGCAATAAAACCTGGAGGTTGCTCCAGATAAATTTCTTCCTGCAAATCTCCATTAAGAAAAGCATTTTTGACATCCAGTTGATAAAGAGGCCATCTTTGAAGAGCTGCCATGGCTATAAATAGGCAAACAGACGTCATTTTTGCCATTGGAGAAAAAATATCACCATAGTCCAAACCAAAAATTTAAATGTAACCTTTAGCCACAAGACGAGCTTTGAGACGATCAATAGTGCCATCAGGACCAACTTTGATAGCAAAAACCCACCTGCAATCAACAACAGATTTTCCAGAGGGTAAAGAGACGAGTTCCCAAGTTCCACTGCTTTGACGTGCACTGAATTCATCAAGCATAGCTTGACACCAACCAGGATGGGCTAAAGCATCACCTACAGATTTTAGAATAAACACTAAAGAAATGGATGAAAGGTAAGCATAAAAAGGTTGAGACAGTCTATGATAGCTTGAGGCAGTATAATATGGAGAAGGATTACGGGTAGAACGTATACCTTTACCAATGCCAACGGGAAGATCAGGTTCAACTGTCGGAGCCGGAGGGGACGGAAGATCTGGCACCAGAGGAGAATCACTTGGTGGACATTGGAAAGTTTGACGACGACTATAAACCTTAAGAGGTGGTGAAGGAGGCGACTCAATAGGAACACTAGACATGACAGGAGAATCACATACAACTGGTATATGTATTTGACTAGATGAAGACGCAATAGGAGAAGATAAAGACTTAAAATAAAAAGAAGATTTAGTAAAGGTAACATCTGCAGAAATGAAATAACGATTAAGTGAGGGTGAAAAACATTTATATCCTTTTTTAGATCTAGTCAACCCTAAAAAGACACATTTATATGACCGAGCAGATAATTTATCAAGCCCAAGACTAAAATTGTGAACAAAGCATATAGATCCAAAAACTTTAGGGGGTAAGGGATGGACAGACTCATGAGGAAACAAAATAGAGTGAGGGATTTTATTTTCTAAAACTTAAGATAGCATACGATTAATAAGATAACATGCACTAAGAATAGCGTCACCCCAAAAACATTGAGGAACCCCACCATGAATTAAAAGAGTACGAGTAGTTTTAACAAGATGTCTATTCTTGCACTCAGCCACCCCATTTTGTTGAGGTGTATAAGCACATGAAGTTTGGTGAAGAATGCCATGAGATTTCATAAAAGTGTAAAAAGAATGAGAAAGATACTCACGAGCATGATCACTGTGTAAGATTCGAATTGAAACTCCAAATTGATTTTTAATTTCATTAAAAAAGGTTTGAAATATAGAAAATAACTCAGAACGATTTTTCATTAAAAATAACCAAGTGCATCTTGAAAAATCATCAATAAAAGTAACAAAATATTGAAATCCTAAATTAGACTTAACACGACTTGGTCCCCAAATGTCAGAGTGAACTAAGGCAAAAGGGGACGAAGCACGTTGGGAGACACTACTAGGAAAAGAACTGCGACTATGTTTTCCTAAAAGACACGACTCACAAGATAAACTGGACAACTTGGATATATTTGGAACAAGTTGCTGCATCTTGGCAAACTAAGATGACCTAATTGTACATGAAGGAAAGATGGAGAATCCGTAACCGTGCCAACATGTGCAGTTGTTCGGAGGTAATAAATACCATGAGACTCACATCCGGTGCCAATTATCCGTTCTGAACTTCGATCCTGTAAACAAACAAAATCTTTGGTGAAAGAAACAACACAATCAAGGGAACGAGTGAGACGACTAACAGATAATAAGTTAAAAGGTGACCTAGGGACATAAAGAACATTATCAATAGATAAAGAAGGAAAGAGATGAATAGTACCAATACCATGGGATGAGATCTTAGAACCATTAGTCATGGTAATGGAAGGTAAATGGCTAGAGGTAGAAAAAGAAGAGAAAAGGGATTTATTACCAGTAATATGATCTGTGGCACCTGAGTCTAGAACCCAAGAACCAAGAGAATTAGAATGGGTAAGCCCAGCACAAAAGATACCTGTATGTGCAACAGATACAGTGGAACAAGAGTTCTGACGATCCTCATACCATTTAAGAAATTCATTAAAAATAACAGGTGGACTTGAAGTATCAGATAAAGTAATATCCATAGTAGATGGTGGCTCAGGAGTAGCTTGGACAACTGCAACAGTTGAAGAAGCGACAACAGTAGTTGCGGAAGAATCCATGGAGGAGAGAGAAAAAAAACGCGAAAATTCAAACATGCTCCGATCAAAATAATGAGGACAGATCCAGAATGCTTGTAGAGTGGTGATCACAACGGCGGTAATCACCGCCGGAAAAGTCACCGAACGCGCCGCCACGCGCGGCGGCAACAGTGACGGTGATTGAAACTAAAATGGCCACTGCAGGCGTGTCGGTGCTCCGATTGCCGCGATTCCAAAGGCATAGTAATCGCCTGGATGAGGTGCTCCTGATGGTGTGTCGCCAACCCAATCGGCGGAGGCGGCGACGACGGTGACGACGGCGGCAAAGGTTACGACAGCGACTACAGAGGCACTTGAATGAGACGGTGAACAGTGGGTTCACCGAAAAAAAAATTAAATCCTAACCCTAGGCTGTAGATACCATATTAAAATAGAGAAATAGGTATAGGATTAATTCCCTTGTGTGAAGATACACATAAAGGGATGTTTATTTATAGATGATAAAAGTAGCAGAAATAGTAACAAAATAACATAGAACATGGGTTAAGCCCATTATATTTAACAAAGACAAATGAAAATAATCATTAATGATTTAAAGTAATATGTATTTAGGTGTCTGAATAATATTATAAGATAAAACTCTTAATATTTTATCTTAGCCTTTATAATTATTTGTCATTCATAAATGATAAGACTATACAAATTTTTCATCTCAAAAGGAAATTTTTAGACGAAAGAAATATATCCAAATATTATCACTAGACTAAAGAAATATATCAAAATACAATTACTATTCAAGTAAAGTCAAATCACTTTTTAAGTAACAAAAATTCTTAAATCTACAACACTATAAGACAATATCTTATAAAATGATATATCCATTATGTTAACATTCAATTTCGTTTGGATAAATAAATTTTAAGTTTCTAAAAAAAAATCAAAACAAAAATTTTTCAATTATTGAGTTTTTATTTTTCAAAGTTATTTTTATTGTTTTTTTAACAAAAAAATATATGTATATATAATTAATAAAAAATAAATACAAATATCTTGGATATCTACAAATAAAAAAAAAGATTCGGAGATTTATGAATATTTCTTGGTCATTCCAAAAGCTGTTTTGATTTCTTAAAAAATAAAAAAGAGGAATCATTTTGGAAAATGGAAAAGCATAGGTCTCTTGGAACATGAAAAGGCATGGGAAGTCATTCTTTCATTCCATTTTTCAAGGGACCCACGCCTTTTCATTTTCCAAAGAAACATTTTTATTTTTCAAGAAACCAAAACAGATTTTGGAGTGTACAAGATATCTTCATGGATCTTCAAATCTTTTTTTTTTTTTTTTTTTTTTTTTTGTGATTTTGTAGATACCTAAGAGATTTTTGTTTATATTTTATTAATTATATATACATATTTATTTTTGTTAAAAAAACAATGAAAATAACTTTGAAAAATAAAAACTCAATATTTGAAAATTTTTTGTTTTGATTTTTTTTTGTGAGAAAACTTAGAATTTATTCAGCGGGACGAAATTAGGTGTTATGATATTTCATTTACTAAAGTCATTTCCCCGAGTTGAGTTTACTACACAGCATGAAGAGAAAGTAAACAGCTGAATCAAGTACTTACTAAATAAATGTTTATAGTATAAGTATTTATACATAAGTTGCTTCAACCTTAAGAAAAGAATTGACTGAATTATTTAAGAAAATAATTGATTGAATTATTTTCATAGAAACTGTAAGTTATTATCTTATACTATCTAGAGGACACACTGAAACAAGTTGAAAAATGTGTTGGGAGAATCCGAGGGAGAAACACTGGGGAAATCAACAAGAATGAGAAATGAGCCAATCCATATAAGGGAATGACACCACCTTCTCAACTTTCTCATTCCTACCCAATGTGGGACTTAGACTCATACTTGAATACCTAACAATCTCCCCCTCAAGTGAGAGTCACTCCTCTACCACATTGATACACTCCCCCTCGAGCGGAAGTAATTCTCAACCCGAGTACATTACTCATGACCCCTCATTTACGACTCTAATACCTCTTGTTGGGAGAATCCGAGGAGGAAACCGGGAAGACAAACAATAATGAAAACTGAGTCATACCACATATAAGGACCACCTTCAACCCTAAACCTTAAGGCATTAGGTTTGTGGTCTTCTTTCTTATATGTTGCTCAACTTTCTCATTTCTACTCAATGTAAGACTTAGACTCACATTTGAATACCTAACAAAATGAACATAGCATTAGGTAGTTTCATAATCTATAAGTGCTTATACCATAAGAAAAGTCTAAATAAGTTGCTCCAAGCGGACTCAACTCAACATTTCATGAGAAAGAAAGACACTCCAATTAAGAGAATGGACGAAGAAACTAAACTCCAATTAGATCTGAGTCAGACCCACATAAAAGATTCACAATACCTCCAACCTAAACTCAAGACTTTGTAGACTTTTTTCATATAATATTTAACTTTTTCATTTCTAATCAATATATAACTAAGACTCAAATTTAAATTCCTAACTGCATCCAGTGACCTTCGTACTCGGAAGTTACAAGACTTCTGGACACAGTGTAAACAAAACCGATTAACTAATTGGTCGGAATTTCTAATCTTTTTTTAATTTTTTATAATGTGAAACTAACCAAGTCTTTCCCCCGAGTTAGAGTTTACTACACAGCACGAAGAGAAAGTAAACACCTGAATCAAGTAATTACTTTTTAAATGTTTATAGTATAAGGATTTATACATAAGTTATTTCAAAATTAAAAAAAAAATAATTGACTGAATTATTTTCATAAAAACTGTAAGTTATTATCTTATACTAGCTAGAGGACTCACCGAAAGAAGTCGAAAACACCTTATTGACATAGCATTAGGTAGTTTCATAATCTTTAAGTGCCTAAACCATAAGAAAAGTCCAAATAAGTTGCTCCAATCGTACTCAACTCAACATTTCACGACAAAGAGAGGCAGTCCATCTAAGGGAATGGACGAAGAAACTAACCGAAGAAGCATCAACGGGCATTCCAATATCAGCACTGTGATCAACCCACAGTGCAGTGACGAGCGTCTTCCGATCATTTCTAGCAGCAACACACAGAGGATCGTCCTACACACTCAACACATAATTCTCCCTCTCTTAAATGAAAGGCAATAATAGGGTTAAAGAAAAGCGAATGGCACTGAACTCACATAATCAATCTTATCGGCAATGAGATGCGTGCAACTCCCACCGTACTGCCCTGCGTCAACTCGACCGCCATCCTCAAGCTTAAACTGCCATGGAGAGTTATAAACAACCTCCTTCAGTGAACTTGTCCCCTGGCAGAAGCAGAACCACACTAACTGTTCACTCTCTCACTTCATCACTTTCTGTATGGGTTGGCTTAGTCGCTTCTTCACCGCCGTGGCTTTCTTAGCCGTCGGAGTCATATTCTCACTGGAGAGCTCAAAGTCAACCACTCTTACAACCTGCCTCAATCTCGCTCACCTCCTCAGCTTCTCCACCGCATTCGGCGCCGCTCTATGGGTCACCTTCATCGGCGACATCATTATGTTTAAGTCCGCATTTTTTAGCAACCCTAGTTTCTTTTCCTCAATAGTTCTTAAGAATTTGAGTTTGGGTCTAATTTCACCCAGGAAGCTTGGGGCTTTTTTATATACTTTATTGATGGAGTGGGATCTCTGCAATTATTGAACGGTTTCTTGTGGCTGTGAAAATCGGGTTATGATTTTGCTGATTTTTGTGTTTTAGAAATCTGCCGTCCCCTCAGTTTGGGAACCTGCAGAGCAAGATGTTTCCGGCGTATTTGTCGATGGTGGGTGTGTGTTGCGCCATATCGCTGGCTTCCTTTGTCTACCTTCACCCGTGGAAAAATTCCTCCACTCCTGAGAGATACCAGCTTGGGGTTTTGCTCTCTTCATTTGCCTTCAATCTTACCAACTTGTTTGTCTTCATACCTATGACCAAGGTAAAGAAAAATTTTATTTGCATGGATTCATCGGTGTCACAAGTAAGTAAAACAAACAAGGTCTTTGCTCCCTGTTAATTACAATGACCAGAGTAATTTGATTGAAAGTAATTTGATTGGAAATGGAGGGTGGAAATGAATTTTCTGAGGAGTTGGATTGTTGACTGTTTAACTGTGTTGGGAAATGGGAAGTGGAAACCTAAAATGACAGATTGATTGGTATAAAGCATCCTTGGTCTGTGTATTTATTGTAAAGACTATGTGTGCTTGTTTAGCAAAATCAGTTTTCTAAAGTCAAGTTGTATCTTGTCAAAATTTCATGCACCTGCATTAATTTATGTTAAACATTGGATGTTAGTGGTTAAAGAAGCTTGATTCTTGTCAAGTTTGATGTGCTTCTATAAATGAACTAGAGTGAGGAGACATTTTGCAAAATTAAACTAAGCATTTTTCGGAATGTTATCAATTGTTCTAATATTTAGGGGATGTAAGATTGACGTTGTGGTAAAAGTGGAAGAGAGGTAGGGATAGATTGTGAGTTCAAATTCTCGCTGACAAGAACTATCATATGAACAACTAAAATTTGTTGATTAAAAAAATTTGTGCTTAAATTTCATTTTGGCTTAAATTCAGGCTGACCAAATCATTCAAATGTATGACTTATTTTCATCTTAAATTTGATAAGTTTGCTGCTTGTTTCTTACCATTCCCATTTTTATTTAGAAGGAAAGATCTGTAACTGAGCTCAATTTATTGTCACTGTTGATTATGGCTTATATTATTATTCTCATCATTATCAGTGCACTGATAACCAGTTTCATCGGTCTGTCCACTATTGTTGCATGAGAACTTAAGGATTTTGGACCTTCATGCTTTTGCTTTAATATTGCTTTCGTTTATTGAGCATTGTTCCATGATTAAAATCACATTTTTTATTTAATCATTAGTAAATTTGATTATTTGTAGAGGTTTCTACTGTTATATTTCCTTTTTCCTCCTTAGTTATCTTTTAGCCTTTCTTCTTTTTCACCTGTCACATTTATGGCAGTATCTTAAATTACTATCTGACTCATGTCAACATTTTATGCTGTTAAGCTGCCAACATTCATTATACTATTTTTTTTAATACTAGTTACTATACTATTTGAAAGTTTATGAATCAGACCATTTAGTTTTTCTGATGCAGATGATGAAGCAAAGGCATAGAGTGGAGAGAGAAAACAGTATAGGGAAGGAAGTTGGGTGGCCAAAAAATGTGGAAGTTGCCAAGTCAAACCCAAAACTTAAAGCCATGACTAAGAAATTTGGTATGATTCATGGATTATCCTCCCTTGCCAATATAATGTCTTTTGGGAGTCTAGCAGTACACTCTTGGTACTTGGCAGGTAAAATTGATCTTTGATTCTGTTTCGCCTTCAATTCTATTCCATTAAAGACAACTGAACTCCTTGTGAAGAGTGATATAAGTGAGGAAGTGGTACATTTTTTTTTTTTGGCTACTTGAGAGGGTTTACATTTTGCTATAGTCTTAGTTCAAAACACGGGTGTGGAATGGATGGATTGGATAATTTTGAATTTAAATTTCTAGATTTATATATCTTAAAAATGTACATTCCCCCAAAGAAAAGTATCTTTCATTTACATAATGCTCATTATGTGGAAGGTGTTGCGCGTTGCACATGTATTTGCAAACACTACGTGGTTGTCCACTATTGACCAAAAAAAAAATAAAATCCTTAATGGCTATACAAGCCTCTTCGATGACTATGTTTTAAATCAATGGCGTGCGGAGCTTGGTTGTGATGCATTTTAGATCCATGTTTCTGAGCTACCTTCAATAATGTAGAAGAACATCTAAGCTTATAGACTGTGAACATAACTGTTTTAAAAACAAGAGTGTCTAAAAGTAGACGGCTGGCAGATTTTTTTCTGGAAGATATAATTCATGTACGCGTAACAAACAAGGCTACAGTAACATTGTCCCTTTGCGTACACATATCTCTTTTTCACAATGTGATTAGACACATTTCAAACTGTTAAACCACGTCCATATTTCAGGGAAGACATTGTATCAAACACTAACTATTAAACAAATTACACAATCACTTAAAATTTATTACACTATACTTTAACTAGACTACGTAATTCATGCCATTTAGGAATACGATTAATTCGTGAGAATGATATCTATCCAAGTTAACAAAAATCCATATGAAAACAAAAATTGATATGGAAAACAGAACATAGAATAAGAACAGATAGAGTTTATCTCTCTCTAGAGCATATAATAATGTAAATGAATCACAGAATAAAAATTAACCAAAAATTAACTTTGTCCGTTAGTTTTGAGCTCTTTTATAAAAAACAATTAAAAGCATCTCTAAATTTTTATCATCATTAGATTTATATTTTAAAAAATATATGTCTATGTGTAAATATGAATAGTTTCTAAATTTTTATAATAAAACCTAATAGGATAATATTTTAAACTATCTAACATCAAACTATATTTAAGATGGTATATTTGATCAAGTTGAACAATTTTCTTCGACAACAATGATTAAAAAACGGCTAAAGATAAATCTTAATTCTTTTAATAGCATAATATTTTGTAATTCTGTTTTTTCTGTAATCTTTAATTTCATCCTGAATGCAACAAATAAGACATCATAAATAATTCTAAAAAATTAAGAAAAATTACGAAAAGAAAATTATAGACGACTTATCACAACCTCCACCTCAGAAGGGGTATAAAGATGATATGTTGGAGTCACCCTGGCAATGTCAACGTTGGTGGGAGTGACCTAATATGAACATACAAAATAAAGGATTATAAATTATGGGGTGGGGCGTCCAATCAATTCTCCTAAAAAGATAGCAAGGTAACAACGTACCTTCTCTTCCATAACTTGGTTCAAAATGGATAAAGCAATGGTCTCGGCTTCTTGAAGGGTTAGGTCCTGCACAAAAATATTAAGTTAATACCAAATTGCATTTTTTTAAATCCATCTTATAGCATGTTATGTTTAGCGTAATTTTAGAATAATAATAAATTATTTTGATAACTCTGAGCTAAAAGAAGAGTCTAGCATGCGAGATAATCTTTCAGAACAACATTGACGGTGCATAGACAAAAACGATTGAGGAACGACTTGATAAAATATTAATTTGACAGTCAAATTATCAGAAAAATTGACTTACACGGATGGTGAACAACAAGTTAGACAAAAGTCACTACGCTACATTAATTTGACAGTCAAATTATCAGAAAAATTGGCTAGTTTAACATTTTCTAAGATAATACACGGATGGTGAACTACAAATTAGACAAAAGTCACTACGCTAAGTAGCAATGTAAACAGAAATTATAAAAAAGGAGGAACAATGTAAACTGAATAGTGAGTTAACTTAAGTATACTTAATTACATGGTAAGAGAGGAATAAAAATAGGATTGAAAATAAAAAAACAATTCTGCATACAGGCATGGGTTTGTTTTATTTAAAAATTAGGTAAACTTGAAAGTTTTTTGGTTCCAGTAAATGACAAATATTATTGGAATAGTATTACTTCTTTTGATACATTATTTAAAATTTAAAATTGGAAAGTAATTATTGTATAGCGTGTTTTCATTCTACTCTACCTCGCCTGTCAAGAGTAATGAGAATACAGAGATTCTGGAATTTGCTACGCCTTCAATAATCCCTGACACGCTTTTTCGTATAGGATATCAATGTTTTTTTCTTTCTATAATGCTAAAAATTCATTTAGAGTTCTTCGTCTATTCTTAGGGAAATGATATTTGACAACGGTGTCTTCCTTCCATTTCACACAAAAAGTAATATTATTTTATTAAAATATAATATTTTATTATAAAAATTAGGAGTAAAATAATGTAATTTTGCCATATGGGTGTCAAAGTAGAATTATTCATTCTTAAAATGGGTTCCACGACATATTTTTTTAATATTTAAATTTAATTTATTATATAAATTAAACTACTTATTTTGTATAAATTGAAATTATAATTATAAATAAAAATGTTTTTCTTACTAAAATAAAATTTACATTTTATTAAATATAAAAAAAATTAATGAAAAATACAAACATCGATGATAAAAAGAAAATTACATTCATATAAATAAAGAAAATCAGTCTTGATTATTATCATGATGGAAACATTCTCATATACGTTCTACCAAATTTGCTTGAAGGTGATGATGATTTTGTGTTATATGAATATAAACTCTTGTTTGTAAGCATATAGCAAAATTGGGATGAATATGCTATAATATTTTAGTTGTCGAAATGTAATAATTTATATGATCATAGTTAAAATTACTATTGTATGTATCTTGTTAATCTTCAACAATCATCTTATCCTAGATAATGCATGTCAATATTATATCTTTCATATATTCATATGTCAAGCACATGATGGACCACTAACAATTATGAATATAGATTGGAGTAAACCAAATCCTTTTTTGAAATCTAAGTCTGACTTTTGACATTTTGCAAATAATTTGCTTTTGCCCACTTGTAGCAATGAGATGCTCTTGACTAATGTAGGATAATACCTCATCTTATAAGTTGCTCTATTTATGGTCAAGTGCACATTTATCGTTAATTGCATCGAGGAGTTGTTACTTCAGAATAAGATTGAGATGAAAATAGTAAGCAGGTTTCCAACATCCCCTGTCCACTTCTCATCCTTGATGCCACAAAATCCCCTTTTCAATATTATGTGCTCCTTGTTTCTCCCTCACTCTCTCAAATGAGTTTCCCTTTTCGCTTTTTTATTTTATTTTACATTTGTCCCTTTCCTTTCTCACTCACTTTCGTTCACGCCTTGGTCGTTGCCACTTTGCAGTATTCCCTTTCCCTTTTCCTTAAACCCTTGGTTGCCGCTCACCACCACTCAACATCAGGAAGAGCACCGTCGACGAAGAAATCGTTCCCCCGTGAAAGTCCAGGTCCAACGATTCGATATCTGCTCATTTGTATTATTATTATTATTGTTTTTGGTTGATAATGTTGTATTACTATTGGGTTTTTGAGAAATTGTTGTTGAGATTTGTTCTTGACTGATGATGGTTTGTTATTAGTATGCAGAGGTTGTAATTCAATGCCTGGGTAATAAATAATGTAAAAGCCAACGACAATAAAAAAAAAAAAAAAAAAAAAAAAAAAAAACAAAAACAAAAGAGTTCCCACAAATCCAATGAGGACACACACCATGGTCTCAAAGGGTTAATCCCACAATCAAGAATAATAAAGAATAGTCAACATTCCCACTACCCATGACAAGACATTCTGCCAACAAGTGCTAAAGAAGAAAACCCTAATGGCTTTTATGATAATCAAAAGCCAAGACAGAATATGGGCATTATTGATCAATCACAGTAACAAGTGGCCCCCTATATCATCTTTTGCAACCATGTGAACCAAAGGGACAGAAAGCGAAAGAGAAGCTACAGAACATAAATACCTCAACAACCGGCTCAAGCATTCCATCACCACTCTCTCATGCACAAACATTTAGAAATGTCATTCCCTGCAGTTTCAACACAAACCACACAGGACTTACAGTTCTTAATCTAACCTTTCAAATTTATTAAACTAATAAATTTAACACGTATATAGATATATAATAATAATTAGCGGACCACATTGATGCAGTTTTTTCATAACTGTAGAGTACCTTGATTATCCATTGCTAATGTCCTTCTTCGTCATGAAAATCGAAATCAACATGACATGTAATATAATAATAATAATAATAATATATGCTTAAAAGAATAAAACCAGCTTTTAAGGCGAGATATCTTACAATGATGCAATACTAGAGTACAAGCATCCACAAATAATCATAAATAAAGGCGAATTGAATTGAATTTCTACACAGTTGAAAGGGAGGGGTTTCCTTTTCCCAATTTCAGTTTCCTTATTCGAAGATCACCGCAATCCAAGCCGCAACCGCACTGCGGGGAGACGAAAAAGTTATCGAGGGAAAACGAAGCGGATGCGACGCCGACGGAGAAATCGAGGTTGTTGCCGACGCGAACGACGTCCAGGATGTTGAGCCAGAAGAAGAGGACCTTCACGCTTATCCCGTGCAGTTCGGTGAGCCTGCCGTCGGATATGTAGCCGGTGATGGTTTTCTGGTAATTCAACTGATACGAACCTTCGAGGGAGAAACTGCAGGAACCGTTCAGATCGGCGCGGAATTTACCGGTGGACCCGTCCAGTTCGTAGCCGATCACTCCTTTCGGGAGAAGGCCCTCCGGAAAGCGAAAGGTCTCCAGCATCTCGTACGCCGTCGGTTCTAATTTGACGGCGCCGATCGCCGGCGAGAGAAGGAGGAGGAGGAGGAGGGCCGTGAAAGACATGGTCAGTTCCTGGAATTGGATTGAGATTTGGTTAATGGTTAATTTGGGGACTCCAGCTTCACGGTTTTGTATCTCCTGGGATTACGGAAAGAACCAAACGGCAACGTTTCGTGATGACGAGGGAGAACCGTTGGATGCGCCACGTGACTTTTATTTTGGATGGATGCTGATGATACTGATTGCCCGGCCTTTATTTCTGCACGAATCTCAAAACCTTAATCATTTTCAATTTTATTTTATTTTATTTTTTAACATTATTGAAACTGCAGCCACTTGCTGCACCGAATAACCACCGATCTGGGGACGAACTCACAAAGAGATCCCTTCCCACATTTTTTTCAAAACATATTTTTTTTATTATTATTATTTTAGACAGTTTTTTCTAATCGTGTCTTAAGGAACATATTTTTAGAAAATGATCATTAATTATATAAATATATTGATATAATGTTTTTAGCAAAGAGTGTTCTTATTAAGGGTGTGTGGGACAGCGACGAAAGAAAAAAAAAAAGAGACCTACTTAATTTTGTTAGTTTGATTTGGTTGAAGAAGAAGTGGAGGAACCATTTTAAAAAAATTGTAGAACTTATTCTATTTTTTTACTTTTTTTCACACTTATCTTATCTTTTTTATCAATTGAACTAAATTAAATAACTTTAAAATATTTTATCTCTATCTTTTATATATTTTTATTCTACTAAATAATTAGATATCCATTTTCTTTTTTTACTTTTTCTCTTTTTTTATCAACTTTTTTCTACTTCTATGTCTATTTTCAAATAAAAACACTATAAAAAATCTTATAAACTTTTTTATATACTTCATATTATGGATAAATGATTAATGTTTATTTTATTTTCGAAAATTATAAATTTTAAAATATATTCAGGAATTTTTTTAGTAATAAATAAATATATAGCCAGGAATACTTTTTTTTAGAAATCATAAAGTTATTACTGATGATGAATAATTAAAAAGTACAGTTCATATAGTTTTGTATTTTTAATTTCAATAAAATTGTGTTTGAAAAAAATATTTTGCTTATGTATTACAACATTTTCCTATCTCAGACCGGTTGCTTTTGCATGACATGTTTACCTGATTTGTAAAACGTAAGCACATGTATTAACATTAATCTTGTTTCTTTTTTTATTAATTTATTTTTGTATGTTACTAATCTTTTTACAATTCGTTACTTTATTGTTCAAATGAAAGATGTATGAATTATTTAATCACTACATTCTTTCACAATAATGATTTTTTTTCTCATTATTATGATTTTTACAATCTTGTTTCATTACCTTGTATGTCTTTAATTTTTTTTAAATAATTAACATATTTTTTATCAAATTTATAAAATGATATTACTATAGTAATATATAATGTAAATATTAAATCATATATTGTTATCAAAACTAAGCTGACTTATTGATGTGAACATGGTCACCATCGATTTAAGGAAATGAACTTCAATAAAAGAAAGCAAAAGGAGCTATTAAGCCATCAAGTTATAACAAGTGCAAGATCTTTTTAAGAGTGTATTTGATAATATCATTAAAATAGATATTAGTTTGTTTGAATAACTTGTAAGCTAGTTTAATCAATACAAATGTTTGGTAAATCCAATAAATTAGTTACAAGCTTATAACCTAGTTTGACTAAAATAAATTATATGATTAATACCTTAAAGTAACTTACTTAAGATCTTTTAGCTTATAAGTTATAACTTACTTCAGTTAGCTTCTATTTTTTAACTTATCTATTTTTTTTTATGACTATCATTTATATTTTAATATATTTTGTTATCCTCAATTTCATTTTACCCATTAATACTTGTTTCAGTGTGATAGACACAATATTATCACTTGTTTCAATGATAGACACAATTAATTACTAGAGTGTACACATTTGGATAACTTTATCTTTTCAAATTTTTCTTTTTCTTTTTCTTTAAAAATAGATAATTAGGTCATTTCAGTTTCTTATCTCTCTTCCCCTCAGTAGTTATTCAATATCTTTAGTTTATTGAGAAAACCTAAAAGGACTCTGATAAAAAAAATTAGTTGTGCAACTTGCATGGAAAAGGTTATCTTTCTAAATGTAGAGACAAGAAAAATACTTGAATAAAGTATTTGAAATGTAGTGAAAAAAATAATTCTAAAGATGGTATTAAAGGTAACTCGAATGTAAAAGTGAGTAGGCATAAATTTCTCACGTTCTTTATTTCATATTATTTATTGATAATTATATTTATGAATTTATTTAAATAAATTAAGAATTGTCTTTCTGAATTCAAATAAAGACATTTTAATTTCATATTTTAGAAAATTCATAATTTTTGCTTTATCCTTGATTCTGTCTATATTTTTTATATGTTTTATTTTAGTTAGTTAGGTAATTTTTTATGACATCAATTGAATGTTAGATTTAGGGTTAAATTAAACTTAAATAAAAGAAATAAAATATTTGTAAATGGAGGATCGGATAAAATTACATATTTTCTAAAATAGGAGCACTAAATGTCTTTATTTTAAAATGAAGCGTGCAAAATTATAAACTGAGCAAGTAGAAGAACAAAAAGTGTTTTTAAGCAAAAAAAAAAAATAAAAATTACGAGTTAATAAGCATTTTTTTTAGAAATTCATGTTAAACATGAAAAGAAAAACATTTTCAAGCTTTATATATATTTTAAATGATCTATAAAATAAATAACACAAACTTTTAAAATATTGTAAAAGACAAAGGGGGTATTTTGTTATTTTTTAACTGTTCTTCAAACCAATACTAAACGTATTTATATTCATGATTCATATAAGTCTTATATTTAAATGTTTTAATTATTTTTAATTAACTAATTTATTCTTTATTTGTTATTTCGAAAATATTAGTATTTAGATTATTATTTTATTCTATATTGATTTAGAAAAGGGAAGATATATATAAAAAAAAGGAGTACTTAGAAAATAATAAATAAGAGACTTTACTTAAATTTTGGTCTCCAATTTTGTTCAATCTGCAATTTTAGTCCTCTATTTTAAAAAGAAAACATTTGACTCATATTTTAAAAATCTAGTAATTTTAGTCCACTTTTAAAAGTTTGCATATATTTTATTTCTTTGACCTTGGCTGAGTTGAACTTTAAACCTAGGATATGCACTTAAGTGCCACCACGATCTAATTTAATTAATTAAAATATAAAAAATAAAAATAAGTATTGATAATAATTGAACCAAAATTGCTGATTTTCTAAAATAGGTGGATCAAATGTATTTATTTTAACATGGAGGAACCAAAATTGTGGATTGAATAAAGCAAAAGGACCAAAATTGCAAGTTGAATAGAGTAAAAGAACCAAAATTGTATTTAAACCAAAATAAACAATTTTTGTGATTTGTTATTACAACTTTTATTTAAATTAAATTTCTTTAATGAATGTATTTAGCATTTCCATTCAATTTGGGGGAAAGAAATAAAGGCAATTACTTTTTGAACTCCTCAGTTTGACTAAGGTTAGGTACGGGTAAGCCACTTTGACTTAATAAAGGCAATTACTTCTTGAACCCCTCAATTTTGAACTGGCACCCTAATAATTCTTTGAAATGACTATTTTATTTTTTTTAAAGTAATTTTCGGATTATTTGTTTTGAAAAATTTTCCATAACATATTTTCTAGAATTTATAAATACATTCTACAACATATTTTCCAGAACAGGAAAAAGATTTCAGAATAAAGTTTTCAAAAGATTCCTGGAACATGTTTATTTAATAAATTTTCAGAACAAAATTTTCCATAATATATATAATACCTTTTTAAACTACCAAAATTACTCTTGGCATCCATAAGTGTTTATTTTTTTGTTTTTTTTTTCTGTTCATTCTTTCTTTTACAATAAAAAATGCATGTGATTTTTGTTATTTGCCTGCAACATTATTTTCTATATGATACAGTAGATATTAAGCATTTTACAAATTTTTACCGTTATCTATTCATAACACTGTTTATAGTGTACATAATTTTTTTTTTTTCAACTTAGTTTTAATTTCTTCATATTTATGAAGCCAGAACAAAGAAGACAACAGAAGAAGGTAAGGAGAAACTATCGAGAACAAACGAGGAATAGAAATCTTATTTTATCACTTTAAAACTTAAAGGTATTTTAGACATTTCACTTATCTTAGTGCAGGTCACAATTTTATAATTGCAGGAAGCAACTGCCATAAGTTAGTCTACTTAACCGTCTTGTTAGGCGAGTGGAGTTAAGGTATTCAACTTCTTTTATTCAGTTCTACTTTGGTCTACCATGCCTGTGGGTGTGTTTCAGAAGTGCTTCAAAATTGTTGACACCGAGACCCACTTGTGGACATCATAATATTTTTTTTATATTGAAGAGGCTTATATTTCCAACTATTAAAATAGAGAAATAGGTATAGGATTAATTCCCTTATGTGTAAATACACATAAAGGAATGTTTATTTATAGATGATAAAAATAACAGAAATAGTAACAAAATAATAGAGAACATGAGCTAAGTCCGTTATATTCAACACTCTCCTCAAGTTGGTGCATATAAATTGTATGTACCAAGCTTGTTATAAATATAATCAATCCTGGGACCTCTTAAAGATTTGGTGAAAATGTTTATCAATTGATCATTCGAATTAACAAACTCGGTCTTGATGTCTCCAGATGTAAATTTTTCTCGAACAAAATGACAATTAACTTCAATATGTTTAGTCTTTTCGTAAAAGACAAGATTTGAGCTAATATGAAGAGCAGTCTGATTATCACATATGAGTGTCATTTGAGTGACCTCTCCAAATTGTAATTCTTTTAGTAACTGTTTGAGCCAAATAAGTTCACATGCAGCTAAGGCCATGACTTTATATTCAGCTTCAGCACTAGATCTTGCCACAACATGTTGCTTCTTACTCTTCCAAGATATCAAATTACCACCAATAGAAACACAATATTCGGAAGTAGATCTTCTATCTGATGGAGATCCTGCCCAATCCGCATCTATATAACATACAACTCCAGTATGATCATTATGACCATATAGTAAGCCTTTTCCAGGAGAACCTTTAATGTACTTCAATATACGAGTAACCGCATTCAAATGATCAACACATGGAGAGTTAAGGAATTGACTCACCACACTAACTGCAAAAGAAATATCAGGACGAGTAAC
>Ga0209489_105712_pt1 | contig 21136 bp, 8 predicted proteins | sample SiratrowhiteBW_FD_187527 | JGI IMG/M metagenome (GOLD analysis project Ga0209489, IMG submission 187527) | Root nodule microbial communities of legume samples collected from California, USA - Siratro white BW (SPAdes) (version 2) | ecosystem: Host-associated > Plants > Roots > Nodule | place: USA...
AATATCATTTAATTAATTTGTTTACACACATAATATTATAATAAATTTAATTAATATAATATTGTTGAAAACTTTTGATACATTTAATTTAAAAATAATATTTCAAAAAAAAAGTGTTAAGTGTGCACTTATAACTCTCTCACTCTTTATATATATATATATATATATATAATTAAATCATAATAAAAACTTGTCCTGTGATAAAATGAAGAATATTTAGATAACAATTTATTTTTAAAAAAAATTGAAATATTTTATGATAAAATCTGTTATTTAGATATTTAAAAAAATTATGCAAATAATTTATTAGAATAGTAGTTGACAACAAGTTTTTACTCAAAGTTCATTAAAATATTGTTAAATTTAGGATTTAGAACTTAATAAAAACATAGTTGACTGGATTAAAGGTGAGTTATTAACTCCATAAAAATAAAGAATCATGTATTGTATTTTAAAGTAATATAAAAAGTAATTTCTTTTATCTTAAAGTTAATTATGATTGTATTTGAATCACCATCATGAAGTTTTTTTTAATTAATATTAGCTAATGTTTTATTTGTGAGCATGAATAGTATTTTTTTTATTAATGCTGTCAAATATGGTTTCTTGTGAATATAAGAATTGAAATAGTTTTTATTTAATGTCAATTAAGGTTATTTTTTTAATAATATCAATGAGAACTTAAGTTAAAACTATTTTTCAATCACCATTGATAAAATTATTTTTCAAAAAACATAAATTAAAAGTTTTTAGTTGATATTGATAAATATATTTTTCCAATTAACATTATTGGAAGTTTGTTGGTAGATTAGGTCAGAATTATTCTTCAGTTAATATTTGTTAATATTATTCTTAATAGTCAGCATACTAATTCTAGTAAATGATAACCAAATTTTATTAAATAAAGTTTGTAATGGTATTTTTCTGCACTAGAATTTTTTTTATTGACGTAACGGATATTATTTGATAATAATTTATATATTTAGTACTTTTACGTGTAATTGAAATGTAAATAATTTATCTAAAAAATTAAATTCTATAAATTTGAATATTGTTATCTAAATAAAATATTTAAAAGTTAAACAAAATAAAATAAATCAAATTTAATGTATTTAAATTTTATGAAAATCAATTTTCCATTCAAACACATATTTAGTTTTTAAATATAAATCTTTTAGTAAATAAATCTTTCTCCAATTAAAACTGTTATAGTCATTCATCTTACTTCTTTTTCATTTTTCATTTATTATTTAAAGATTAAGATTTTTCTTTAAGACTTTGTTTGGTTGGAGGAGTGGATTTGAGAGGATGGATTTGAAGGAATTTGAGTGGATTGTGTGTGGATGGTGGGGTTGCTTGGATTAATGGATAGATGGTAAGATTTGAAGGGATTTGAGGGGATTGATTATGAAAATTTGAAAATGATTTTATAGATGTTATATATTTGTTTTTATTTTTTTAATTGATATATTTTTGAAATTACTAATTGACCCTTGTAAAATAAGATGGTAATTAATTGTATTAAATTGATTTTAACATATAAAAAATATAGAAACTCAATCAACTTAACTAGATATTTTTCAGTAGGTTGATAATCAATTTAATAATTTTATATTTAAAAGAAAATAAAACTGTTTTTAAGATGAATAAAAAATATTTTCTTCTCTCAGTTTCATCTTAAATATTGAATCAAATAAGACAAAAATATATATTTTTTTTATTTTCTTCAATTAAACATTAAGTAAACATGTTTTCATCGATAAAAAATAAAAATAAAAAATAAAGACAAAACAACATAACATCTATAATATACTTTTATTATTTTTTTATAAAGTAAGCAACTTTTATTTATTTAATTATTTTACGTCAATAATATAATTATGAATAGATAGATTGTATTGAGTATGGATAGATTGAAGTGAGATTAATTATATTATAGTTGTCTTGCAAAAAAAGGAAAGTATTATGAATGAAATATATATATATATATATATATATATATATATATATATATATATATATATATTGGAATGAATTATTTAAAGAATTATGGTTCAATTAAAAAAAGTATAAATTGGTTTAATTTTCATATATAATATATATTATTACAATAAATATACATTAATGCTAATAATGGTTTCTTGTTTATAATTTATAAGTTCTTTAAATTTTTCTAAATCCTAAACCATAAACCCACTTAAAGGGGTATTTTTGTAATTTCAAAAGTCATGACTACAAGAGTATTTCTTAATTCTCACTTTATTTATGAGAGTTATTTTATAATTTCAAGTTTCATCCCTTCAAATCTCTTCATATGATCAAAGATGTCATTATGCAAATCCCTCCTCATTCATACTCTCAAATTAGGTCAACCAAACAACCTTTATCTCCCAAATCTATCCTAGTAAATCCTTTCAAATCACTTCAACCAAACGGAAATATGAATAAAGGAATAAAAAACTCATTAATGATGCAGAACATTTTACACTAAACATTAACACTTATGCAAATGAAAGTCAATGTCACTTGTCCCAAGTAGATGCATTAAAACATGAATATTAATATAAAAATAATAGGAAAGTATGTATAAAATAGCTTCTAAATATAAAATGTGAGAATGCACTAATTCAAATTTATTATATTATATTAAATATTTTATAGTATAATGATTCAAATTTATTATAACCTACAAACAGAGAGATTTCAAGGATTTCAACCAAATACCAACATGGTTTTTACTCTTATTTCAATTTTTCTCTAATATATAAATTTTAATAATGAAAGAAAATACTACAATCAGTAAAAACTTGTAAATAATTTGTTAAAATCAAACTTAAATATAATCATAGAGATTTTATTCAATAAATCGTAATTTAATATTATATGCAAAAAAGTTCACATTTAAGTATTAATGCTCAAACTTATATTAATAAAAAACCAAATACAGTTGATAAAAAAATTATAATAATACTAAAAATAGCATATTAATAAATATCCTCACTTGCTCTTTCAATAAAAATTACAAATATAATTGCAGCCTACCTTAATTCAGTTGGAATAAACAATACAGATGCATGTGTGCTTGCTTAAAATTATCATCCATAAATATAGTTTTCATTTGAGATTTCCTGACACATGTTATATTAGCAATTTATAGACGTAGGTTATATCACCAATTATGGCAAACTTTACACAAAAAAAGTCAGGTCGCACAAGAAAAAAAAAAAATCATAGAGTGATAGGTATGAGATTTAAGACTTTCCTACAAGGTTTAGATCAATTAAGAATGAAACATGCAGGAGACAAATGACAAGATCCTTAGTTTGATAAACTGAATTGAAAGAGTTTCTTATTATCATGCAGTTCTTCATATAAGATGAATACTCTTTCAAATTGTAAATTAACTTAAAAAATATGGTATAAATTTGTATTTATGCAATTATATTCTTCAAAATGAAAATTGTTAGATAAAATTCATTATGATAATTATATTAGTATTATATTATGCATAAATAAATGTTAGATGAAGTGAAAAAAAGTACATTCAATTCCCTGTAGAATAAAGAAACAAAGTTCACCCACAGTTTTGAAGCTCCCTCTTTTACTCTTCTCATTAAAAGATACATTTCCCAAAGGATATTTAGTAATGATTCCAACCAAATTTGTTAAGAACTATTGGAAGTCTACTTAATATCGTTGCCACTAACCCTCATTTATAAGAGCCATTGCTAGTTAGTTACGTAGCTTTATAAGAGTGTCATTATAATTATTACAATATAAAACTTGTAATGAGTGTCTTGATAACAATACCCGAGAGCAGTATTTTGTATTTTTTTAATTTTTTTTCTGACAAAAAGTAAAAAATACCTTTTCTTAATGATAACAGTACCCGAGTAGTATTTTGTATATTATATACTTTTTTTTCTGACCAAAAGTAAAAAAGTAGCTTTCCTTTTATTGCCGTTGGAGTTGATGCTGTAAGAAACACTTTCATTGTTTCGTAAGAACAGTTTCAATGTTTTTATTATGTTTTTTACCGGTTTAATTTTTAAATAAAAATTAAATAATTAATAAAGCAGGTAATATGGAAAATTTTGGTTTCTCAATCTGAGTTGACATATAAACAAATGTCAGCGGAAGACGTGACTCAATTGCATATGTGGAAAAAGATAAAATGAAACTTTTGTTGTTATTTATGTTATTTGGCTACGAAAGGATATAATTATGATTTGAGTAAGGATATAATTATGATTTGAGTAAGTAAAGTTACAAAAATTTTTGAAAACTGATAAGGGAGGTGGGTGCGAGCAGGTTTAGGAATTTCAGGGTTAAAGTGAACGCGAGAAGTTGAGCAACATAGTGGTTTAGGGGTTTAGGGTCGGCAATCGACCAATGGTCAAAGAGATTGTAAGGTGGTTGCAATTTGTCATGGGTTTACGATTTTCAATGGATTCGTGCATGCAAGGGGTTGAACAATAGTGATTTTGTAGCATTAATCGACCGTTGAGAGATTGGAAGGTGGTTGCTATTTGTGAAGTCCAATGTTGTACAGATGAAAGGTTGAAGGTGTTGGAGCTTAGCCGTCTTTATTGACGACATTTTAGGTTTGGGACGGTGAAAGACTTTTCGATTTGTATTTGGAGATTTTTTACTTGTATTTTTTTCTAGGGGTTTATTGGTTTCATTAAGTGGACAACAAGGGCGGTTTAGTGATTGCGATTGGATGTGTGATGAATCTGATTTCATTTTTGGTTGATGGTGTTGTTTTTTAGTTGAGGGTATAGGATTGTGTAATCAATTTAGGGTTAGGTTCAATTTGTCATTGATAGAATAATTGTTTCTGTTAGGGTTAACAATAAAACATTTAAGACAAACATAAGTATAGTTTAATTTTGCACTGAATTCCTGGTTGTGGTTGGTGGTAAGAACCTTCAATAGAGTTAAACAATTATATAAAGAGGGTTAAAGTGTTTATATGTGCACTGGTAGGGGTTGTTGCAAGACCAGTGGTGGTTGTTGTTTGATATAATTGTTAGGTGGTCATTGTTGAAGGCCATGTTTAGACAGTGTTAAACAGTTCTATCTCGGTTAATTAATTATTGGGTTTTGTTTCATTAAATTTGTTATTTTCAAGAAAAAAAATGAGTAGGGATGAAAGTGCTTCAGATTCAAAGGAGTTATGTGTGCGATATTTCTGTTATACGAAGTACTTGGGAGCTTTGAATATTATGTTAACAACGCAACAGAAGAATTGTATTCAAGAAACTCCATTTGGTTGGTTTACATTGTTGACTCGTAAAGTCAAAATAAGTAGGAGAGTGTTGAAAGAATTATGCACAAGATGGGTTGAGAAAAGGGGTGGATTTTTTATTTGGTTTGAGTTTGTGTCTTTCTCTCTGTTAGATGTTTGTGTTGGTTTAGGTCTGCGAGTTTCTGTGATATATGTAGAATTGGAAAATGGAAATTTTGATAGTTACTGTAGAAGTCTATTTACTTGTGGAATAGTTAAGGTAAAGATGGTTTTTGATGAACTTGTTAAATGTCATACTGATGGTAGGGTTGACGAATTTTGTAAGCTTTATATTTTGTTAGGTTTATCTGAATTTTTATTTCCCAATAGAATGGGAAATGTGTATTCAGGGTTGTTTAACATGTAGATAATTTAGGTGGGCTTCATAGGTTTAAGTGGGGCACATGTGTGTATACATATCTGGTCAAAAGCTTATGTCAAGCTTCAAGGTACATTCACAGCGAACAGAATTCAATTGTTCGTGTGGCGGGCTATGTATACTTGTTGCAGGTAAATTGTAAAGTGTTTTATAATGTTAATCTTCAATTGTATTATGTGGTAAAGTTTAATTTATGATTTGTAATTTCACTGCAGATATGGACTTTAGACCATATAATTGTGACAAAGCAAATTTTCCAAAGAATTAGAACTGTATTTTCCATAATCCTACATTGGAAGGATGTGAAGGTCCGTGACAAGGAGGTTGAATCAACCTTCAAGAACAGCATGGTGAGTGAAGTTTGTTGGATTTGAATTACTAATCTGCAATGTTAATTAACATTAATATTGTTGTATTGTTAAATGGTTTTGCAAGTAATTTGTAAGTTGTCCTTCTTGAAGGAAGAGTGTCGACAACATGTGGTCAAGGTAGCCTTTAAAATTGACATTCTTGAAGTGAATGAAAGCAAAACGGACGATATGGGGAATTAAAGTTTGTTAAAGTTGTGTGCCCTTAGCCGTGTTTTTGTAAAATGATATGTTTGTAGTGTTTCAGTTAATATATTTGTGTAAATGAATTATGTGACAAACAATTAGATTTACTGCATTTGGTAGTATTCTGTGTGAAATCTCATAATTGGTTCGAATGTGCTATTGAGTTAATCACTTAATAAGACATGGTTAAACACATTTTCTGGAAATAAGGTCTGCACAAATTTATTTCTTTGTACTTTCTCTTAATTCTGCTAAGGTAATTTGCATGAAGTTTGTTGGTCTGGATTAAAGTTAGTCAACCATATGTATTAGCAAATTTTGACAAAAACATTAGAACAAAATTGTCAGGAGCCTCACATGTTTTATGTTAAATTTGGTAAATGGTCAGAAAGTTTTGTACAGTTAATCATATAATAACACAAGGTTAAACACATAGTCTGACCAATTCTCTGAACCAAATTCGCTAACGTGAGTGGGAATGGTTTGAGCGAAACTACATCAAGGGAGATTTATAAGCCTCTAGAGTCAAATAGCTTAAGTGGAGATATAAATGTCCGAGCGAATAACACATGTTTTGTGTCAAATTTGGTAAATGGCCAGAAAGTTTTGTTGAGTTAATCACATAATAACACATGGTTAAACACATATTGAACCAAACTCGCTAACGCGAGTGGGGATGGTTTGAGCGAAACTGCGTCAGGGGAGATTTATAAGCCTCTGGAGTCAAATAGCTTAAGCGGAGATATAAATGTTCGAGCGAAAATAACACATGTTTTGTGTCAAATTTGGTAAATGGTCAGAAAGTTTTGTAGAGTTAATCACATAATAACACAGGGTTAAACACATACTGAACCAATTTCGCTAACGTGAGCGGGGATGGTGTAAGCGAAACTACATCAGGGGAGATTTGAGCACCAACCACCTACAAATGTCATGTGCCGAGGGACTGTTGTGCCATTACCAACATACAAAGTGTTTAACCCCGTCTATTTAAGTGTTTAACTAACCACAACTTTCTAACTACCCATTACAGAAAGCAATTATGTGCCTCCTGACTTGCATACCTGAAATCATTACATATTTTGCACCTTGGCATTGAATACAAGTGTTCCTTGTTTCACGATCGACACAAGTCCTATGTCATCACAACCATTCCTGATAAAATTATTTAACCTTGTCTATTTTTGTACACACACTAGCAAAAATTGACTCAAAAAATATTCGTTGAGTGGATATGATCATTTATCACACCTATCATGTCAAATGTAAACAACAAAATATGAACACCACAATTTTAGTAACAATTTTTGCCACCATTTTTAATTTAATTGAAAATATGATTTCAATAATTGCTAACAATATTCGTACAAAAGGTTCAAATTTGAATATTGTACACCAACTTCAAATTATAATGTACAAATATAATTTTATAAAAGTGTATACAAATATCTTCATAAATATACTACAGTTAGATCTTCTTGTATTCGACCTTCTTGCAGCCATAACTAGCTTCAAAGCAACCTGTTCATTAAATGTGTTCAGTTAAAAAAATTAGTATATTGCATAATTTCAATCTACAGAACCAATGATAAACATTCACACATTCTGCAAAAAAAAAAAATGATTTTGTGCCCCTTTAACCTCTATATGTAAAATCTTACATGTTTTAAACTTTTGGATTCAACATAATTGTCACTTGGTTCACCAGTAAGCACCTACCAATGCCCTAACCCAAGGGATCGTCGCCCTGTGCCATGACCAATTTTGCAACTACACAGTGTTTAACCCTTTTTACTTAAGTGTTTAACTAAGCAAAACTTTTTGACCACCCATCACGGGTAACAATTTTGTGTCTCCCTCACCTCTATACCTCAAACCCTTAAATGTGTTTTCAACTGTTGGATTCAACACAAATGTGTCTTCATTCACCACGAATCACCTAACAATGCCATAAGCCAAGGGACGGTTATGTTGTGCCATGACCAGTTATACACATATAGTGTTTAACTCTGTCTACTTAAGTGTTTAACAAAACATAACTTTCTAACCACCCATCACAGGCACCAATCTATACCAAAATCAGACCTATATTACAAACAGACCCACAAATTATCAACTCACACCACACCAATACAGACAAAATGCTAAAAACGAACAACTGCTCATACACAAAAAAACGAACCTACACACGAAATGTGACGGCGACGGTTCCTCTGGCTTTGGGCGTTGAAGAACGAAGACAACGTTCTTATTCTATGATTACAAAACCAAGGGGCTGTAGTTTCTCTTGTACAAAAGCAACGGCAACAGTGGAGGCGACACTGACGGCTACACTTCTTTCCTCACAGAAATCGACCCACGGCGGCTGAAGAACGGTGTTCGGGATGAACAACCAACGGGATTTTTTCAAAGAACGGACAGGGAGAATATAATCTATCTGTGATGTGGGGGGGGACACTATTTCTCGAGCTCTCGATTGGAATGTGGTGGACGGCTCGATTGTCATACAATCCCCCACCATTCGAACTCATAACAACGTCAATCCAACCTATATGCCAGCTTGGTGCATTTTCTCCACATCAGTAAAGTTGGCTACGTCATTGCCACGTCCGGTTGTAAGGTGAGTGTGTGCCACGTGGGATTATCAAAGTATAATTACTCAATAAAACTTGTACAAATATTTAACACCCCCAATTTTGCATGTTAATTCACACATGAAATCACATTTAACATCTTAATCCTTATGTTCTTTTTAGGTGATGAGAGGAGTGCAAGTTGCCGAAATATCTAACAAAGTAGCAACTGAAATAGGTGGTCGGTTCTCCAACAGCATACATGCATTTCTGCCTTCAAAATCTGTAAGGTTCTAGTAAGCATGCTTGAACTTCTTCTTGATGAGCCAATGAAAAAGTACACAGCAACAACAATTATAGAGAGTCAATGGCACCAAGAAACTGTAGTACCTATTATATTTTTCAAAAACAAAATCAGACAAATGATTAGTTTTTCTTTTCTCCTCAGAGAGAGACAACATTAGTTACAAAGATAAGAGAAATTGCTCATACAAAAAATTATAGCAACAATGCAGAATTTATTCCAACTATATATTTAATCGTCAATCAATATCAAACACGTCAAATTATTTTCTTATTTTAGTCCGAATCCAAAAAAGTGTGAAAATTTGGTTGTGATAGACCGTGGCAAAAAGTAGAACACCTAACTTAAGGCATTAATCCATATGAAGCATATAACCACCAAGTTTGGAGGATCCAAACCCTTATGAACGAAAGAAATAATCACTTAGGAAGCTAGGACAAACATCACGCTGGAACAAGAAAAAAATTATTAACTACTCAATCATCAAAACAACTTCTCTCCTCAACTACAACAATTTGTTGGTTCTTCATTTCCCTGACATTTTTTCCCAAAGCATCATCAGTGAGGTTATTATGCTACCAAATTCACTGCCTTGAGATTATGTAAGAAGTATATCCAAGCTTTTTGGTCTAGGCTGCAATAGAGCATGGAACTTCTCAGAGTATAGACTTAAATTATTACTTTGTGTTTACACTCTTAAGATCACTTGAAGTCACAGAAATTCAGAAGCTATAGATGGAGATAGAAACCATTTACTGTGTATCATGAATAGCATGTTTGTTAAAAGCACAATGTTAAAAGCACAATATGACACACTCACTATGCGCAGCATATGAAACAAAACAGCAATTAATGTCAATATTAGGAGCAATCAATTAGTTAATTACCAGTCATTTTGTAATGCAGAAATGAGGGGAAGATGAGAAGGTAGCAAAAGCTTGGAAATCAAAGCAACAAAGAAAACAGAACCAAAAAACAAGCATCCCCATTGAAAAGCAATTTCAATCTCCAATATTTTATATAGAATAATTTGGTGCAAAAGAGTAATTTTTAAAAATGTAAATTAAAGTTGAGATAAATTTCAAATTAAAATAAAAAATCGGTAAAAAATCTTGGTCGGAAAAAATTATATTTCATAGCAAGAAATTTAAATAATTCTAAGGCAAAATTTTTAATTCCTACTTAAACATAGTAAACACTACTTTAAAAAATTAAAATCATAATTAAACAATTACACAGATAACTTGTCAAAATTTTCTAATTGACAGCACATCCATAAGATACACATACATTTTCATCCCATATCAGAGTGTCAATGAAACAGAATACATCAATGCAGCCCAAAGCCATGTTCAAGACAAAGGCACAATCTGAATACCAGAAATAATGTTGGTAGAAGAAAACCAAAAATCACAATTCAGAGTACGGTAGAAGTTAATGATTTGATATCTCTTATGAAAAATCTTACAAATTTGTCATATTTATCCCAAAATAATCAAGTCTTATCATACTTAATTAACTATCTAGGTATGTTTAAGTCACGTATTAATTAAAAACGAGAAAGTTTGATAACATATAGAAAAATCATAAATTTGTTTTTTGACAAAGTGATGTCAATTTTTAATATAGGTTCAAATTTTTTTAAACTTTTCGATATTTTCTTCTTCAATTTGCTAATAATAATCACATATATATATATATATATATATATATATATATATATATATATATAAACTAAAATCAAAATTAATTATTGTTTAGAAAGAAAAAAAAAATCTAAATCTAGAAGTTTAAAGAAAATGTTAAAATTATTCTTATTATAATGTGTATAACTTTTTTGACCATTTTATTTGTTACACTCTTATTATATAATCTACAATGAAGTGGCTTGTAAATATCGTTTAAAATCAACCAATGTTAGTTATCAGAATTTGTCATTTAAAATTTATTATTGGACTAAATGACGAAATTATTATGAGTATTGTTTTAAATTAAGAGAAAATTATATTTTATATGAGATAAATTAATGGAGAGTATGTTTTAAGTAATAATATAGGATAAATTGTAAAACTTACAAATTTAGGTTAAACATTTGTTTTAACAACTTTAACAAGAAAAAAAATCTTTAGGTTAAGTGCTTAAATTAATTTGACGGTGCAAGATACACAACATTTAGGTATTCACTAGGAGCAATTCTTTCTGGTCAATTCAGCATCCTGGCATATGTCAGTGTGAAGTTGAATTGGATTAAAACTAGTTAATCAGTAGAACAAAAACATATCTTTCAATACAGAAAACAGATACACAAGTGCTTTGTTTCATTGAAACAAAACGTTAAATACATTGAACATATTTCTCGTTCAACACGCTTATTAGTTGACATCATTTTATGATGTCTTTTTCAACATAATTAATTTGAACTGGATAAAGATTCAACCTCCAACACGGAAAAAAGAAAAAGTGATATAATCACAAGTATCGATAGTGATAGTGTATGATAAATAACAAGATTCATATCATTACTATTCATGATGTACATAGCTGATCGATCAATTTCCCATTGAAAGAAAAAGTCTTGAAAATGTGACATATTAGCAACAGTAGTCAAAACTCTTTTCCCACTAAAAACACAAATAATTAAACAAAAAAATCATACATGTAAAAAGGCTTCTAAAATTTCTCCCCTTTTAAGCAGCAGGAGAAAAGAGAGGAAAAAAAATGAGTTGTATTAAGTGGCTGATCCAACGCCCCATTCAATGGACCATATTACTATTGATCTGAAGTGGGTTTTTTTGTATACAAATTTATTTATACCTTCACAACTCTCTGTCGGGGATGTTGGTGAGAAATGCGGTGAGAATTGCGGGTTTTGGATTCCTTTGATTTTTCATGGATGACTTCAATGGCTTCCAATCCGTCAAGTACTTCTTTCATTGAAGGACGTTGTTTAGGGTCATGTTCTAGGCATTTTAGAGTAAGTTCTGCTGCTTGTAATGCAGCCTTGGATGAATATTGACCCTCTATTCTACCATCCATAATGGTTTTCAACTTCTTTTTGGAAGAGAGAGAAGGCTTGGTCCACTCCACCAGGTTCTGCTGCCCTGCTGGCCTTCTTGTGTCAAGTGCCCTCATGCCTGTCAGTATTTCAAGAAGCACTACACCAAATCCATACACATCACTCTTCACATACAAGTGCCCTGTTCAAATATTCATACAATTCAAAGACATGTTAGGTTGTGTTGGGTCAAAGCATTACAGTTCATTATTCCTTATTTTTAGTCTACCTTCCCAAATTCATCTTACACAAAACATTCATTGCTTTACCACTATTAAGGTCTGTTTGTTTTAAGGAAACTTTCTCTGTTTTCTTGTCTTGGTTTATCTTCACAAAACAATGCCTTTTTTTAAATGAATAAGTCAAGTGTCACTTAAGTAATTACGTGTGAAAATATGAAATGAAAACAAATCATACTTCCTCAAACCAAATAAATTGTTCATTCTCCCTACATTTTGCTTCCGTTTCCTTCTTGCATAGCATAGCATGTAAATCTTGGTTCATATTATGCTTTGTAAAATATTAATAAAGTAAAAAACATAGATTTACAGCTGCTTTAATTGTCAATTATGTGCAGATATAGTCACCTGTTGCGATATATTCTGGAGCAGCATAACCGTAGGTGCCCATGACCCTCGTAGTTACATGTGATTGTCCCCCAGATGGTCCCAATTTAGCCAATCCAAAATCTGATATTTTTGCATTGTAATTCTGTAAGATACACAACAAAGGTTATAAAAATTATACGAAGAATTTAGCACCAAATAAATATCACTTTTCTTACTTCAAAAATATTATACATGTTAGGTTACCCACTCCATGTACTTGGTTCTCATATCCTAGTTAGGTCTTTGGAGGGGGACATTTGACACCAATGACCCATGAACAAACTCATATAAGTATCTAAAACCTAAGAATCTAGGTTTGTAAGTTTCTCATTTTTACTTAATTAAGAACTCAAACTCATTTGGATTCATAGCAATGCATTCATAAGATCGTTAAACATTCTTTAACTAGGAGATGCAACCAATATTGACAGCATTTTTCAGATGATATTTCTATTAACAGATTAAGTTAATATTTTCAACATTAGTTTGGCTAGTAAAACTAATAACGGGGTCCAAATTTGTAAAAGTCTGAGTTTATCTCAATTTGACACGACAAATGCTTTCCATCTCTAAAAATAAGGGAAATGGTAGACTGACAAAAAATATAAGAACATGAACTAACAAAAAGTTACTGACCCCATCGAGGAGTATATTTGAGGCCTTGAAGTCTCTGTATATGACTTGCTTTTCGGAGGCGTGCAGGAAAGCTAGTCCACGAGCAGCACCAATAGCTATTTTAAGCCGAGTGTTAAAAGAAAGTGGTTCTATGTTCGGATTTCCTGCTCAGGAAAATGACAAAGAAAAATAATTAAAATCAAATTCGCGAGGAGTTTTCTTTCATTAAACTTTATTAACGTTCAATCCATACTTCTAAAGAGATGATTCTCCAAGCTTCCCTTGGGCATGAACTCATACACAAGAAGAAGTTCATCCTCGTCCCAACAGTAGCCCAATAACTTGACCAGGTTGGGGTGGGAAAGCCTTCCTAAAAAGTTCACCTCTGACTGCATTTTCAAATCAACAGAAAAATGTGTTAGAGGACTTGTGTTGGTATTACACTATAAGATTAAATGCAAAATGACAACTGAAAATAGCAACATGGTAGAAGGAAAACATCTAGCCAAACGAATGGCTTGTTAAGATTTAGCATGCCTTTAGAACTGAAAAAGGTTCACCCAATTTTACCAACATTGTCTAGAAAAGTTTTCATTTTCTATAGGCAATTGCTTCCTACACCCTATAAATTTTGAACCTATCCCCCATCAGCTGAATGAAATGATTAAAATGTCCTCCTGTGTTTATAATTAAAAAGTTTCCCGATTTTGAATTCCAAAATATGTTTCTGGATTTAGAATTCTCGATCCTATTTCCAGAATAGACATTCCCAAATAGTTTTCCAGAATAGGCTTTCTGGTACCTTGATTCTGGAATACTATTATGGAAATAAGTTCTGAAATTCTAAATTTAGAAAGTTGAATTTTATGGTTTTTTCTTCATGAATATCTTTTCTAGAATCTTAATTTTTAACCATAAAAAGACACCCTCTTCTTGATTTCATTTTTTGGAATGTATAATACAATTCTAGAAAATCAATTCCACAAGTTATTCCTTCTCCCAAAAGTTCCTTCCGGATTTCATATTTCGGAAGCCTCTTCCAGAATCCAATTTCTATAAACACCCCCTTCCCCGTTACAATAAAAATGCCAAGGGCATTCTAGTATTTCTGAAATTGATAGGGTGCAAGAAGTAATTTCGTTTTCTATAATGCATCTTTGCTCCAGATTCGACCAAGGCCCAATCCACATAATGGATTACCTCAATCCAGACGCTGGATTATGGATCAACTGTCTATGAATAAGAATAATAAGATCAAAACACAAGCATATTGCCCTTAAGAGATTTTAGACCCCAAATATATTATAAAAGAATCCAATTCCTATAAATAACAGCAACATCATTTATTAGAGACACATTGAGTAGGTAATGTTACTCTAAGTACCTCCGCAGTCTATTTCAGATTCGTTAGCATTCTCCAAACACACTATTATTAATTACTTTTCATAAGGAATTGTTAGGCTGGTTTATAATAACTTAAAAAAATAGTTCCCTTTGCGAACTGGTTATGTGATGGCATCATACTTTTCAAACATGATGGCAGAACATTAATAGTTTTTTCCCCTTATGTGAAGGAAAAAGTCAAGGAAAAATGGCAGAACCGGCCAAAAGAATCAAAATTTAAAAACTGAAAGGTAAACGCCCATTTTGATCGAATATCATGAGTCAAACGTTCAATAGTGTGGAATTTAAGGCACCGTATTTTAATAACCCATCTTCACTCGTGGATAACCAATGAATGGAAGAAAAACAGGTAAGCTAAGTGGGCCCCCAACAAAATTTCCTACCACATTCCTCAGACCACCTTGCAGGCTCCCATTTTTTTAATAATAATATATTTCCTGTGGAATATCAAACCCTGGCATCAACCACACACAGCTGTGACTCCATACTAATCAAGATCAACATCACCATCACCATATTAATTAACACTCCAATTCTAAATATCTTTCAAGTCTTCAGTCAAAACAAGAACAAAAAACAGAATACCAGATGATGGTGTAAGCACATAGCGTTACAAACCGTTCAGTATTAAAAATTAACTATAACCGGTCGGAAGAGCATTTATTACAGTCTAGGAAAACTTTATTTTGAAAATTCTTTTTCTTTTGGTGAATATTGGAAACTCTTTTCCAGCCACAAACAAAGAAGGAAGAAAAGCATTAGCATAAATTAGGCAACTACGAACTCTGCATTATCACTTGCATGAATAACGATAACCCCATTAATTATTAACAAGAAAAAATCTAATAAAACTTATCAAACTAACAGTGTATACCAGTCTGTGAATGTTGAATCATGAGTGCATATATGTTAAAAAGTAAGGTAAAGAGATGGAAAAAGGGTACCTTCCATTCTTGAAAGCCTTGGGTGCTTTCGGGGTTCAATTTTTTGATGGCGACGACCATGCCAGTGCCTGGTTTGGCAGGGGAGAGGGTCTTCTCGTCCAACCACCCTTTGTAGACTCTGCCAAACCCACCTTCACCCAGCAATGTGTCCCCTTTGAAACTCTTGGCGGCGGTTTTCAGGTCACCGAAACTGAACTCCTTCAAGTTGGGGCGTTCCAGAATCTGGCCGTCAGGGGAACAAAATGGAAGAGACCCTTCGCTGTCGATGCTCCCACTCGCTATCTCCGAGAATTGGCTCTTCCCGAAGCTGCTGGTGGTGGCGGAGAACCCCACGTTACTCGCTGAACCTGGAAATCAAAAGCAAGGCGGTTATGGAAATTTTGAGTGGAGAAAAAGAGGAAGCAGTGGGAAAGTTGAAGACTTGCCTGAGTAGTTAGGAGGGTTGGGGGAAGGGGAGGAAGAGGAGGAGAAGCAGAGACCCATGTGGTGAGGAAGGTTGCTACTTACTTGATCAACCAATTTCGGAGAGAAAATTATGGGTTGGTGTTGGGATTAGTATTGGGTCGTGTAGTTTGGTTTTGTGTTGATGGGTTCATAAGAAATTACAGAGGGAGAGAAAGAGAGAGAAAAAGAGAGAGAGAGAGAGAGAGAGAGAGAGAGAAAAAAAAGTGTCTTTGTCTGTTATGTTATGTGTTTTTTTTATCAGAGGTTGTGATGTGTGGTTTTTTGCATTCAGACATAGACATGTGTATATTTTTCTGTTAGGCTATTTACTTCCATTTTTGTAGAAATTTCAATGTTCAGACATCGCAATTTCTTTAGAAATACATTAGTTCATGCTAAGCATGCCAAACAAGGCATTCCGGTTATTTCTTTTATTACTTTTAGATCTTATGTTTACGAGTATTTTTTTTTCTCACTTATTTTTATAATTTATTTTCATTTCATCTTATTTTTATTTTAAAATATTGAGAAAATATTAAAGCCATTTTAAAAAATTATAGATTACAATTTTCAATAATAATTCCAAAAAATGAATAGTGTGGGGAAATCTGTCAATTTATTTATCAACATGCTTTTGAGAAAATAAATTATTATTTTTCGTTATATGTAATATATCTTTATTTCATTTAATTCTTAAAAACAAGTAAGAAGAAATGAAAAAAAAAAAAGAAGAAAGAAAACGGAAGTAAAGTTGTTTAATCGATTTTTTGTGCATTATTACAATCGTTGAATAAAATAAGACAAAAGAAATATTTTTTATAAACATTAATGCATCATGCATTACGATACATGTAATTTCAAATAATATTAATACGGTACATTTAACGTAAATATAATATCATGGAACAATTATATAAATAAAAAAGAAAAAATCGATTGAAGACAAATTAAACCAAGTGCTTTCATTGACAGCATTTCATTTAGCAATTGACTTTAGTGCATTAAATCTTTTTATCAATTAATTAAGAAAAGTTGCATAAAATTAAGAAGAATATTGCAAATATTATTCCAAGCATTAACCTATAAACTAAAACTGTGTTCATTTAGACTATCAGTTTGTAATGAATGACTTTTTTTTTCCAGCATATATATGACTGAAATCTGTGTGCATGATTATTTAATTAACGTGTAATTGATCTTTATATTCTAATTAACCTCTTTTTTTAGCAATTGGATTTTCTGATGCAAATGGTTCTATGCAACTCCCCAATGTAACAATCTTAGCCACAAATAACATCTAACTGTTCATATAAATTCTAATGTTAAAAAAATTAAGTTTATGAAAACTTTTTTTTCTTTTTAAATACTTACCTCCTAACCAAATTTTAGATTTTTTATATGTTAATGAACTAAACTATTTTTTATTGATAGCTTAAAAATATGTTTAGCCTCTTGTTCAATTGGATTAGAATAAAAGAAATATATGTAGAATATATATATATATATATATATATATATATATATATATATATATATAATTTCAATATTATATCAAAATTTCGAATTTTTAAAATAAGTAAACAAATTGAGAATAAATAAATAAAAGGATCAAAATCATGATAAGGAATTAAAAGGGAAACAAAATTAAAATTTAAAAATGTGTAGTATTTTAATTTATCGGAAGAAATGAGAAACATAAAATTTTATCACTTATCATAGCTAACAGTTCGATTATAAATTTAATTTTGATTTTTTTTTCAATTTTACATGTGGTCATCGAAACTTACACTAAAAAGAGTTTTTATTTTTAACTACTTCAAAATTACAATTATTTTTTTACTTAAGATAATCTTGGTCATCTAAGATAAAACTTTATTTTCACATATTTAATATATTGATAGAGAATTACAATGAAAAATATATGAAGAAATTTTATTGAGAGAAAATTTTAAAATGATATATTTCAGTCACAAAATTAAAAAGTTACTTTTCTTCACTTAACAAAATTAGAACCCTTTAATTTTTCTTACATGATGTGAAATTTAAGTAACTTATTGGTATAAATAGTCATTCAATTCACAATGTAAGTAAATTATGTGTAGTTGAGATATATTTCTTAAAATTAAATTTAAAACTAAAAATTAAAGAGATTGTGACAATTGCAAGAATACAGCCATATAAACAAAAATCATAGCTATAGGCTATCATTAACATGTATCTATATGGAAATACTATGCATTATATTATATTTTTGTTTTGATTTAAAAGTTGAAATTGATGTTTATTGAAAACTCATAATGGAAATTTATGAAATCTAAGGATGGAACTTGGGAACTTGTGGAGAACATACAAAATTTATACCTTTATTTCAACATTTAGGATAATCTGATTTTCATCGAGGGAGGAGGATATTCTAACATCCAGCATGGAATGCGAAAAGTGTAGAAAAAGTTTGGAATCATGTAATAAAAAATTCAATTGAGGCAATTAGGCATAAGAGTCCAAGGAATGTATTATTAAAGGAGTTTGAAGTGTTTTTTGGAGTTAATGATTTAGTATTAAATATTGAAGCACTAAATGTTTTAATTCCTTCTAGATGGGTTAAAATTCTACTAGATCATCTTACCTATACAAGCCGTCTATGAGATTTTGACTATAAAAAAACTATGAGATATGAGATATGAAATATTTATTAACGAAGTACTTTTATCTATATAGTTATATATAGTTATGTATAATTAAGAAATAATAGTATTAATATTAGACGGTCTATCGAGTAGAGCTAATTTAAACTAATGTGATTTCTATGACTTTTAAAATTATAACAAAACTGTATACTAATATGTTTTTATTACAATATATTTTAAATATATTTAGATTGTTTCTGTAAGTAGATTAAGACACAAAATGTAAAAATTCAATAATATCACAATTTTTTTCCAACATCTACAACAATAGAAAAAATAATATGTTCAGATAAAATTTGTGATATATCAAGTCTTCCAATTTCAAATTCAAACGGAATTAAAAAAAATCTATAAATAACTTCAAAACAAATATGAAGGTACTAATAAGAATAGAAAAATACAATAAAAAATAGGAGAGTTTTATATATATACCATTTAATTCATAATACAAATTATGTGTAGGTGGATATAATTCTTAAAAATAATTTAAAAGAAAAATTAAAGAGGATTGTAAAAATTTTAAAAATACAACAATAAACAATAATCATAAGTATAAGCTATAAGTTAAGCTATCATCAATATGTATCTATATAGAAATACTATGTATGATATTTCAGTTTAATTTAAAAGACGAGCTTGATTATAGATTTTTATTCTCGATTTGATTTTTATATAGTACTAAAACTGCAACTTGTTATTCTTTATACTTTAAAATGATCTACTTTAATATATCATTATTTTAGTCCATTTTTATCTCTATAATGCAAGTCTTAATTTTTTTAGTTCTTACCATCTAAACTTAGATGAACTAAAAGAGAATAAAATAACATATATAATGATTAAAAATGATAAAATCTAAAAAGATGAAATGTATTTAATGATAACTTTATTCTTATTTAATATTTTCATGTGATTATTATCTACACAGACAAGGAAAAACATAGTAATTAATATATTTTTTTAAGAGTGAGCATATGTAACATATGGTCTATCTTTGATTTTTAATTCTGCCGCCATTGGAAGCGTGAGGAAGTTTCACACTCCATGGTTGGTTTCACACTGTCATTCTCACCTTCTTTATCTTCCCATAAATGAACAGAATCAAATCATCAAAGTCTCCCTTAACACTATTTTAAGCAACAAAGTTATGTTTACCCAGTATTTTAGCACATGCAAAATATAGTATAAATATTTTTCATACAAGTAAAATAAACATGTTATTTATGTATAATTTATACTTTAAAATTTATTCTTTTTAATTTTGAAATAGAGATGAAATGACTACAATGAAGATAAGCAATTGAAACGATTAAGTATATAGGTATAGTCAAAAAGGGTTATGAAACTATTAGGATTTTTTTTTAATTTATTTTGTATTTTGGTGTTTAGAGTCAAGGGAAAATTCTATTTCTATGGGTTTGTTTCTCAATGGAGAAGGAAATAATTGAGGTATATTGAAATAGAAAAAAAATAGAAACAGAGTGGATTAAAATAGAGAGTAAATGAAAATTTACGGTTGCTTTTTTAAAGAAAAAAAGAGAGAAAAAAATGAGAAAGAAAATACAATTTAATTGTTGAAATTAAAATAGATTGTGAAAAGGTTGAAAAATGATTATGATTCCTGAAAATATTTTTTTATGTTTATTAATTTCTTACAATTTAAAATATTCAATAAACATTTAAAACGGTTAATAGATCTCTTCAATGAAGTGACTTGTGACCATTTATGACAAACAAGTAAAACTGTTAAAAAAGTGGTTTTAGACATGGACACCCTTCTAATTGCATTTTTGAGTGGGAAAAACAAAAAATAAACCTCACATTTTTTCTTTCTGTGATATTCTTTTATTATTTCAGGAAATATTCATTTCTCATTTCTCCTCTATTTTCTCTCCCTTCTCTATATTTTTCATTCATTTCTTACCAGATAATTCTAATTAACTAATTGATAATAATAATAATAATAATAATAATAATAATAAATATGGGTGTTGGTATATCTCTCTGCCTGTTTTCGAATTATATTTAGATTTAGATTAAATATTAAAACTTACTACTGAAAATAAAAATAAAATAGACTGAACTGTTAATTGATAGATAATAAAATAAACACTGAATGTGTGAAAATTCTATGAACACAATAATTTTTTCTGAAAATTAAAAAAAAATATATTCATAATATTGATATTTTAATGGAAGAATAAAACAGTAAGAATAATCAAAAATATTTTATTTTATACATATATACGTGTGTGTGTGTGTGTATATATATATATATA
>Ga0209489_105713_pt1 | contig 21134 bp, 13 predicted proteins | sample SiratrowhiteBW_FD_187527 | JGI IMG/M metagenome (GOLD analysis project Ga0209489, IMG submission 187527) | Root nodule microbial communities of legume samples collected from California, USA - Siratro white BW (SPAdes) (version 2) | ecosystem: Host-associated > Plants > Roots > Nodule | place...
GTGTGTATATATATATATATATATATATATATATATATATATATATATATATAAAAACGAGAGAGTTGGCACTTGAAGCTTTGAACAATAGTTAGAGTTTTGAAGTGATAAAAATGGGGAGAGCTCCATGCTGCGAGAAAATGGGGTTGAAGAGAGGGCCATGGACTCAAGAAGAAGATCAAATTCTCATCTGTTACATCAACACTTATGGCCATGCTAATTGGCGTGCACTGCCCAAACTAGCTGGTACGTGTCAAATCTAGATTACAAATTAAACTCTTATTCAAATGCTTAACTTGTACTATTTGAAGAATATAACATAGGAAATCAATTAAGGTACGTCTCATGAATCACTAACCAAGTTTCTCTCTCTCTTTTTGATGAACAGGGCTGTTAAGGTGTGGAAAGAGTTGCAGACTCCGGTGGATAAATTATCTGAGGCCAGACATCAAACGAGGCAACTTCACCCGAGAAGAAGAGGATGCTATAATTAATTTGCATGAAATGTTGGGAAACAGGTAAACTACTAAATATTATCCCTACCTACCCAACATTGCATCTCACATTATAATTTCTAGTAAGGTTTAACTTCTCCTTATATGGAAAGAAGATTCTTTTTATTGAAAACCAAGAACAAAATAAGTTGAAAAAACATGAATTACTCCCATAAAGGCTTAAACAGTGAAGCAAAGATTCCCGAATATCTTCATTTTTTTCTATATGTTTGGTCGTTTTAATCTGTAACCTAAAACTGATGGATATGGCAGATATGCATGTGACTTCATACACTTCAAGTCTTGGAAGTATACAAACGCATATCAAATTCTTTCTCGCCAGCCTCGTTTATCTTTTTTATTATTATTTTCTAAAAAGGGAATAGTTGAGTTACTGTTCTTTTTTCAAAAAATTAATGGTTTTGGCCCATTTGCACTGATTTTTTCTTAGATTTTAAGGCAAGCAAAATCATACCCTGTCGGTCTGCAAAGATTCTCCCTTTTGCCGCAACATTTTCACGTGCTTAATTTTTATAAAACAACACAAAACACGCATCACATAACATTATTACTTCTACTGTGTACTGTGACTTTGGAGCAGCCAGCTAGATGAACCCTATTTCCTTTATTTAATGAATATTTCCTCCAACATCGATTTTGTTCACTAATCTTGTGATAAAAATCGCGTGCAGATGGTCGGCTATAGCAGCGAGATTACCTGGTAGAACAGACAACGAGATAAAAAACGTGTGGCACACCCACTTGAAGAAGAGGTTGCCACCAAATTACCGACAAAGCCACGACCAAAAACGAAGCAAAAAACAACCAAAGTTGGATGGGGACGCCAAGCTAGAGCAACAAGATGAACCCGTGAACAACGTGCATATTCATGTATCAACCAAAGAAGATAATAGCACAGAAGATATGCCACTTTCTCCTCCCCAATGTTCTAGCGACATGTCTTCCCTCACCACTAGTGACAACAATAGCAGCATTAATAACAATAGTAATAATTGTGACATGCCCTTGCACGTTAATGATATTGACACACCGGAGAACAATCTTGCATTGGACGAGGATTTCTGGTCGGAAGTTTTGTTATCTGATGATAATTCCGGTGAGACAAGTGGATTTCCGAGCATGGATTATGGTCGGTTTGAAGCAATGTCTAGTGAAGAAGGGGTGCTTGTAGATGGTAGCATGGACTTTTGGTGCAACGTTTACGCTAGAGCTGAGGAATTCAACCAGTTACTGGAATTATGATGTTGCTACCAACTCCTTTCAATCAATGGAAAACAAACATTTGTTTGTTCTGTTGTTTGGACTTGAATTAATTGATGTCAGTCCTAGTTAATTCGTAGGTTACTAGAAAGAAACTACTAATAAATTGTGTATACATTGATGATTGTTAGGGCACCTTAATAAGCTTGTACCATTTGTAGCAAATAACATTTTTATTTAATAATTATGGAGGTTTAGATAGTATGTACCTTGAATGAGGAGCTATATACATTGAAGTGTTTAGAGTTCTATTTCAAGAAATAAAAAATTATGACTATCCCATTAAAATGGTAGAACTGGGAAAAATGACTACGTGAACATCGACAGTATCCTTTTCCATTCCATTGATATGTAATTTTTTTAATGTTGATATCTTATTTTTACAAATTTTATTAAATTATTAGTATATGGGTCGGAGATATATAAGTGGATTGTATATCTTACCTCATAAACCACCAATTTTGTAAGATTGATTTTAGTATAATTAGTATTATAAGTTAAAGCCAGTTTCAAATTAAATAGGTAAAAAACTTATAAATTCCATTCTCGTCTTAAAGTTTTGAGTTTGAAGAAATGACAATGTCTTTTAATTAATGTCTCATTTAGTACCAAATATCTCCTAATTATATTTACTGTGTAATGAAAAATAAATAAATAAAATTCTTCATTTTTTATCTATTTTAATTAAGAAACAGATCAAAACCTTCTATACAGTTAATTAATTAGAAATTTTTTTAATATAATTTTTAAAATAATTAAAGTAAAAATCAAGAAACTTATTTTTATGAAAATCACATAATAATTTATAAACTTTTAATAATTAAATAACAATATAAAATTGTTCATATATAACTTATTTAAAATTTTATCCTGAGGCACGACGCACAAAATAATTGCACAATACCATGTATTGCCGTTTTTTGTTGTCTTAATATTTTCCTTCCTCTTAAAAGTGAATGGACTGTTATATATATTTTTTCTTGTACGCATATGGTTTCAGAATTTTGTTGTGTATTTTTTGTATTTAACATTTTCATTCTCTCTATAATTAATTCCACCAATCAATCAATCACACGCCGCCCACCATCTTTACTTTAATTATCATAGCTCGTGATCATATCTTTAAAATAAATAAATAAATAGCTTTAAAATAAATAAATAAATAAATAGCTCGTGACCATATCTTACCAAAGATTTGGAGATGTCGATCTATCTAATAAAAAACTCAGATTGTAGGCTTATCATATGCAAAGGGAAAACACGTCATGCTGTTTTACATAATAAAAGAATAAAACATGTCAAATATCGATCAAATGCCCTTATGTTTACAGTGTATCATCACTTATTTTTTTAATGCCGAGTAACATTAAAATCACTTTTCTCTATTATAACTTGTTAAAATAACAAAAAGTCAAAAAATGTGCAATGCACGATCTTTATTTATTTATTTTTAATTCCTACAACAACAATGTATTTCTGTTCTTCAATATTGCAAAGCCGAAACAAAAGAGGAACAAAAAAGTGGTCCAATAAGAGCCCAAATTATAGCAATCTTGAAAGGAGATTGCTGTTTACACCTTTTAAATTGCCATTTCAACCTTCTACTTTTCATAAATTTCTTTTGTAAATTACAAAACACAGCCCCAATGTGCTTTCATTGAGTATCTTGTCGAGAACTACGACAAAAGTAAATTTTCATTCTGTGTCGATAACTACAAAAATGATGTAAAGATGTTTATGAACATAAAACACAATATATAAGACTTTTTCTTTTGGTTTTAAGAACAACCTATAAGTATTTTGAATTTGGGATAAAGAACATTTTAGCCCTAAATTTGCTAAATATATCAAACAAAAAATCTTAACTAACACAAACATCAAATAAAATTCTTCCTTTTGGATCCTTCCAAATTTCTAATGAAGTGTACATTCTAGAATTGTTAATGATTATTAGTCGTTACGATTTTGTACTATTAAAAAAAATTGTTAATATTTTCTTTTTTCTGACCAGTATATGACTAAATATTGTACAATCCTTCTTTGTATGATACTGAAATATGATTAACCAATTCATGTTTCTTATCTTATTTCTTATATTCAAATTATATTATGGTATTAAAACCTGCACCTGCCAACCATTTTAAAATATATCTCATCCGTGTTAAAATATACCTCATTATGGATCGTGATCCAAGTCTATCTTACATTCTTTCAATGAGACTCCTTCATTGGTTAAGAAAAGATTCAGGCTAGCATAATGTGTCTTCTTCCTATTTGTTCTCAACATTTTTCACCAAAACACTTCTTAGCTCCTTTGCTACTATTCCTATCCAAGTTGAGGTTAGTTAACCTTTTCTAACCTTCGACTTATGGGGTTATAAAAAGCAGAAAGCCGAATAACCAGTCTCCAAATATGTTAACTCATGTATCATCACAATTTTGCAATTCAAACAATAAGTCCTTCATACACACATCATATAAAATTCTTTCTCTTGGACCCCAGAATTTTAATGAGATGTACCTTTTAGAAATGCTAAGTTGAATTAATAATACAATTATGTACTATTTAGTAAACATTTCTTAGTCTTTTGTTTTTCTAATTAGTATATCACTATATATTGTAGAGTCCTTTCTTCGTATGAGATTGAAAATAAAATCATCAATTCAGGTCTCTTATCTTTCTCCCTTACATCCATATTGTATTACAAATTAAGAATTTCCTCCAGTAAGCTTGAAGGATAAAAGATGCCTGCCTGCAATTAAAGGCGCAAAATATGTGCATCCCTTTAGTTAGAAGTCCACAGATCTTTCTCTGTTGTTTTCTTACTGCCATCTGGTTTGTGGCATGTTAATAAATGTAATCAGTAACATTTAGGTTTTGCATCGCTAAGCCGTAATTACTAAATCATCTTGGTTTAATTGTTAGTTTTGTCCAGTTTTACATATCAGCTTGCAGCTTTTTGTATATCTGCCGTTGCCCTATTACATATTCACAATTGTCTGTGAAAGACATTAGTGCCACTAATTCACTTGTTTTTCAAAGTGGATTGATCTCAAGTTAGTCTAGCTCGAGTTTGACCCTTCTTTTTTCCTTTTTGCCTTTTATCTTAATAGAAGTATTCAGGAGCTTAAGGGTCTGCTTTTTAAAGAATATTATGAATTACACTTGAATGTTAAAAGCTCTTAACTTTAGAATTATAATGAATTATGCTTGAAAAATTAAGGAGCTTATGGCTCCGCTGTTTTTTAAATCAGTTATCTTTCATGAACAATGCTGTTTTTTATTTTGTTTATCATCTGAATGAAATGAAAAATATGAACAATATCACAAGTTGATAAGTGTATCCACACATACTAGTTATCAACTATCTAGAAGTTCCATATTTCACAGTTATTACACTACAACTTTACTAAGATCATGAGCTTTTGCTAAGGGGTCTTTCTACAAATTTCTTGCCATCATCTCTTGCGCCGCCATCTCTTGTCTGAATCTAGTGATGAACTCCTCTGCCCGTTCATCTATTCCCTGCATCTGAGGTGATGCCAAAGCCAGTGACTCCCACACATCATCCGAGGCACAAGATCTACCACCCTTTGTTGTTCCTTCTTGCCCAGAGAGTCTTTTAGTTCGTGGTTTGTGTGCTGTCTGTGGCTTCAACTGCTCCACCGAGTCACATGAAGGCTCTCTAAAGAGCTTATCAATGTACACAGGTGCAGGCTTCTTGTGGAACCCCAAGATCAAACTTCTGACTGAGGCTAACCTTTTGTGGCGAAAAAAACGTTTGGTAACCACGAACTTAGGAGGGGTCTTGGAGGTAGCAAGTTTGGCGGTAGGTTTTGAATGCTTTCTGGATTTCTTTATGGCTTTGGATTTGGACTTACTGAGTTTACCAATTGTAGAAGTGAAGCTCTTCCATGCCTTTCTAGCAGGTCGAAGCCTTAGCCTTAGCTTTAGGCTTATGCAGGATTTCATGATCGGAGAGGAGTGAGCAATGCTTCAAATCAGAAGAGGAGGATAGGTAGGTTAAACTCAATTGAGTTCAGATGGAAACTTGGTTCCTTTATAACAAACATGTAAAATGGGTTAGATTATTCTCCTTTTTCAGTGTCATGCTGCGGAATGGTATATTACTGTTATCATATAAGGTGGTTATGGGTGCATGTTGGCTTAGGTATTACGCGCTGAATATTTTTGACAATAAGAGCATAAAGCTGCACCACCAGAGAACTAGCTTGCTTAATTATTAAGCTGACATTAATGGTTTACATTATTTATTTTTTGAAACTTAGATTCTAAGGTTGCGTAGAATATTCCACACCACAATATATACAAAATATTGATATTGTTGTAACAAGAACTTAAGTCATTTGCATAGGTTCTAAGTTAAAAATTTCGCCATATATTGCATCCTCTGTTCCAGCTACGGTTTAGTTTACTTCAACCCCTCGCAATCATGATATGTATAAGTATAATAACAGGCTAACGTGTTTTTTCACACGAGTATTTCATTTTTCTTTTGTTAAAAATGAATTGTAATAATAAAAAGTTTATATGAACATTCAAGTATTGTAGACGAAAATAACATGATTGTAAAAGAATAATAACATGGTTATAATAATAATAATAATAATAATAATAATAAAGAGTTTATACAACTATATATATTTTGTTTCACCCGTTGTTAAATATTTGAACAAATTTATTCAAGTTTCTCTTTGAAAGTTAAATTTCGTCTTTTCTCCGTATACATACTTTAAATTAACCTTTAACATAAAAATTGTTTTAAATAAATTTCTTAATATTTAGTTCAATAAATCATTATTATTTATTTCTTAAATATGTATATATTAGTCCATATATTATATGATTAAATCAATAAATTAATACTTAAATTAAAAATTTATAATATCAAATAAGTTAATATGTCTATTAAACTTAGAAACTATGTCCTAAAAATATTAATATTAATTATATTTAACAATTTATTTAAACCCTTAAAAAATCATTTCAAATATTAACCGTTTTTAAATTAGTATACTCTTAATTAATTATTTCACTGTTTTTAACTATATTTTTCATTTTAAAAACAGGAAAACCTGACCATTTGACATCTCGAGATCAATTGGAGGTGTCAATGCAGCAAATTAAATTCAAATCTTGGACAACTGAATTGTAGCCATAGAAAAGTGTTCTCTATCTTACCTTTGTAAATACTTGGCCGATGGTAGTTGAGTATGAGTAACAATATTGTGACACTCACTTTCCCCATGGTAATTGAGTATGAGCAATGATATTTTGACATTTATGTGTCTGTATTTATTTGACACTCATATATGTTAAAAAAAGAAAAATGTACTGTGAAGTGTCACTATGTCAATATATTCTTCACTTTCTCATTTTAGCTTAAAAACACATTCCCCTAATGTTTGCTCTTCTGTTCACATATCACAAGCATTCTCTTTTTTTTTCTCATTCACAGGCAGACATCTTTTATCCTTCAAGCTTACTGGAGGAAATTCTTAATTTGTAATACAATATGGATGTAAGGGAGAAAGATAAGAGACCTGAATTTTAGCATACCATGACAATGCTTTCAGTGTGAAGGTGTGATGATTCGAGTTTAGTGTATTCTTCTCGAGTAAAAGTTCGTCTTTTATAGGCTTTTTTATGAAAAACGAAAAATTTTTGTCATTTTTTATTAACGTATGATTTTCATTAAGGGTTTAGGGTTTTCATGTTTGGATTTTTTATTACTTCATTATATGCTACCGAGAAGGGTGGGTATGATAAAAAAATATTGAGGAATGCTCATTCATTTCATTTACCTATGGTCAATAAGGTTTTATTTTTGAATTTTAATTTTTAGTGTAATTCATCCATGGACACCAACATATTATTATCATTGGATGATATTCCTATAAATAAAGAATGTAAACCGTCAAATGCAGTAAATGACAAAGGTTTTGATAATATCAGACCTCCTGTTTTTAGCATTGGCATGTACTTTGAAAGTGTAGATGATGCAAAATCTTTTTATATACAGTATGCAATCAGAAAAGGGTTTGATATTAGAACAAGATCGTTGAAGAAAGGGATCGACAATCAAATAAGATACTTTATTTTAGTATGCTCGAAAAAAGGTAAATATGTATCAACCATCCCTGTTGAAAGGAAGTCACTTCCAACATAAGCCAATGAATGTCCCGCCCACATTACCCTTGCAAAAAAGGAGGACAAATGGTACATAACAATTGTCAATGAGAATCATTCTCATGACCTTAGTCTAACCAAGTCAAGGTTGTTTCGGAGACAACAAAAAGATTAATCTTCTGGTTAAAAGGACTATTGATTTGAATGATGAGGCTGGGTAAGGACGAATAAAACCTTTCAGTCATTAGTCCATAATGTCGAAGGCTACGATAATCTTTCATTTGTTGAGCGTGATGTTAGAAACTATATTACTGAACAAAGACATGCCTTAGGGAAAAAAGAGGATGACCAAGCATTGTTGAAACATTTTTTCGCATGAGAGAATTGAATAAAGAATTTTTCTTTGATATCGACATGGATGAAGAGAATGAAATCAAAAATGTTATTTGGACAGATGCAAGAAGTCGGGTTGCGTGTCAATACTTTGGAGATGTATCATTTGATATAAAGTACCTAATCAACAAGTATGACATGCCTTTTGCGCCCTTTGTTGGGGTCAACCATCACGGACAATAATCAATTCTTTTAGGATGTGAGCTTGTATCCTCAGAAGACACCAAGACATTTGTGTGACTATTTGAGTATTGGCAACGTTGTATGTCTTACAAAGCTCCATAAGGGATTATAACTGACTAATGTCAAGTTATGAAGAATGTCATTGCATTCATCTTTCCTAAGACACGACACAGGTGGTGTTTGTGGCACATAATGAAGAAAATTCCAAAAAAGTTACAAGGATATACCCAATACAAGGGCATCAAGCGAGGGTGAAAATCCCGAAACAACTCAAATAATAATTGAGTGTGCAAAGGGCATAGGGCATACAACTTCAGCTATTTCCCCAAACTTTTAGCATAGGGCATCATACCGCTGGAAACGTGGTAGTTTGTCTTTAGAGTTAAAGGATGTCATTATGTAAATATGTTTTCTCCTGACATTCTTACTCCACCTTTGCAATATATTTTGTTAGGACGCTCTATTGTCTTTCTTTCACAAACAATCAATGCATGTCTACATATTACGTCCTTAAACTCAAACAACAACTGACATTGAACGTTATTGGTTGTCTCGATCAAAGACTGTGAGCCACAGTGAATTATCATGTTCAATGAGACAAAGTCAGTCTCCTTCTCCTTTCCCACTTGTGTTGCAACGCATTATCATATTGGTGAATAAATTGTTGTAGCATTGTCATAGAATTGATGTAATTGTCAAAGAAGGCGTTCATGCTCTCACTTCTTTATGTAGTTGACAGTCCAGCCCAAAAATGTTTTTTTAAAAATATAGAAATCCATCTATGAGGTTCCTCATACAGACTACTTAACTATTCATTATCTATCAATCCAAATTTCCTTGTGAAGTCACCCCAATCACTTTCAAATTGATCAACATTTTGGGACTCATAGACCACCTTCTTCATGGTTCGCTTGATATCTTTGTATTGGGTATAACCTTGCAACTTTTTCTGAAATTTTCTTCATTATGTGCCACAAACACCACTTGTGTCGCATCTTAGGGAAGACAAATGCAATGACATCTTCATAGCCTGACATTGGTGAGTTACAATCCCTTCTGAAGCTTTGTAAGACATACAACATTGTTAACACTCCAATAGCTACATAAATGTCTTTGTGTCTTATAAGGATACGAGTCTAAATCTTAAAAATATTGATTGCCAGTGATGGTTTACCCAAACAAAAGTCGCAAAATGCATGTCATACTTGTTTGTTAGGTATGTTGTATCAAATGATGCAACATCTCCAAAGTATTGACATGCAACTAACTTCTTGCATTTACCAAAAAAACATTTTTGATTTGATTCTATTCATCCATATCAATATCAAATAAAAGTTTTTTATTTAATTCTCTCATGCAAGAACAATGTTTCAACAATACTTGGTCATTTTCTTTTTTTCCTAATATACATCTTTGTTCAGAAACACAGTTTCTAACATCACGCTCAACAAATGAAAGATTATCGTAGTCTTCGATGACATGAACTAGTGACTGAAAGGTTTTATTCGTATTCACTCAGTCTCATCATTCAAGTCAATAATACTTTTGTTCCGAAGATTAATCTTTTTGTTGCCTCGAAACAACCTTGATTTGGTTGGACTAAGGTCATGAGAGTGTTCCTCATTGACAGTTGTTATGTACTATTTGTCTTCCTTTTTCGCAAGGTAATGTGAGCAAGGCATTCTTATGTTAGAAGTGACTTTTTTCAGCAGAAATGTTTGATACATGTTTACCTTCTCTCGAGCACACTAAAATGTAGTATCTTTATTTGATTGTCGGTTCCTTTCTTTAACAATCTTGTTCTAATACCAAACCCTTTTCTGATTGCATATTGTCTATAAAAAGTCTTTATCTCATTTGTATTTTCAAACCATATGTCAATAATAGAAACAAGAAGTTCGATATTATCAAAACCTTTGTCATTAACTATATTTGATGATTCACATTTTTCATGTACGATAATATCATTTAGTAATAACATATTGTGTTTATAGTGTCCATAGATAAAATATACTAAAAATTAAAATTCAAAATAAAACCTTATCAATTATAGGTAAATGTAATTAACGAGTATTTCTTGATATTTTTTTATCATACCCCATCATTTTCGATAGTATATAATAAAATAACCAAAATATTCAAACATGAAAATCCTAAACCCCTAATAAAAATCACATATCAATAAAAACCAAACCGTAAAACGACAAAAATTCTTTCTTTTTCGTCAAAAAGTTCATAAAAGAGAAACCTTTATTCGAGAATAATATACTAAACTTGAACCACTACACCTTCACAGTAAAACACTGTTACGGTATGCGAACATTCGTGTCGGTGGGTTCTAACATATCACTGGAGAAGGAGAAGAAAAAGTAAAAGTAGAGAATGCTTGCAATGAGGTAATCAGCTAGAAGGGAATGTGTTTTGAAACTGAAATGACAAAAAGAGAAGAGGGAAAGGTTTTGACAGCTTCACGCTTAGTAAAATGATTAAGTAAAGACTCGAAAACAAGAGAAGGAAGTGAAAAAAAAAAAAAAAAAAAAAAAGAAAAAAAAAAAAAAAAAAACTAAAATAGAATATGTTTACAAACAAATCTTATAATAAAATATTATTATTTTTCTCACATGAGAGTGTCAAATTATTAATAAGTAAAAATGTCAAAATATGATTACTCGTTAACTATTTGTTTTAGAAAATTTTCCTAATATTTCTTTCGTAGAGACCAAATATATCTAAGCCTTGAGCTTGCAATGCATAAAGCACGAGGTATGGTTATGGATAAGAACAAGGAAAATTAAAGAGAAGTCGGAAAGTAAACACAATACATAATCAATACTAATTCCTTCCATTCCATTGATTCCTTCATATAAACAATACCCTTTTAACATTCCAAAATCACGTCACGGAGGAGTGATTCCGATAAAAACTCACAACAAAACCAATAACAAAAAGGGTAAAGCGAGTGGACCTTACCCAATAATAACACCACTAAGCTAAACAAGGATAATCAATAATGATGAGTATATAATTAATATAGTAATTAGATTAGATTAAAGATTAGATTAGATTAGGTTTTAGGAGCAAGCCTGGTTAGCCAACAAGAAGTCATTGGCTTGAGATGCAGCTGCAGCTTCGGACACCAACGCCTTTATGACCAAAGTCTTAACCTGCCAGGGTTTGTACGGAAAACCCTCTCTCGCATACGAGTTAAGCAACGCTGCGCTTCCCTCCTTCACCAACCCTCCGAACGCGTTACTCTCCTCATCGTTCCTCGCCGTAGCTTCCACCAATGTCAGATCCGATCTGTACCGTTCGTACACCCGAGACCCGAACACGTTCGACACCGTCGACGTCTCCGGCACCATCCTCGGCCACGCCTCCCTCCTCCCGCTCCAGAACCTGACAAAAAAACCAGTAGACCGTTATCGCTTTTTTCATATCATGACATTGTAACGGAACGGAACGGAGATTCTTACTGCGCGGTGCACCTTCCTCTGCTGCGAGTGTAGAGGAAGCCGGGAATACGATGCGTCTCTGCTGCTGCGGCTAAAGATAGGATTAGCAGAAGACAAAGGAGAAGTGTGGTGCAGAGTGAAGCCATTCTTGTCTTCTTCTGTTTTTTCAACTCTCATCTGCTACTAAATTTATTAGTGGTGGTGAGAGATGTGAGGAGTGTGAGGTTTCTTGTGGATTTGGCTCATGTTTGTTGGAACGTTACACTGCCACTGTGGGCTCTGTTTTCGAGGGACACGTGAAGGCGTTTTGAATTGCACAGAGAGTTCTGCACAAAGTTATCCTATTGGTTTGTTACAGCATTCCTATTCTTCGAAAAAATTTGAATCCTCTTCCTTTCTTTTATATTATATGTATTTTGTATTTTATTTGTAAAATAAGAGAATCTTACTTTTGTAGACCTATAGAAAATATTTAAATTTTCATATATCATGAGAAACAATTAATTTTAATTATAAAACAAATGATAAAAAAAAAACTCATTAGTAAAAAATTTCTCAATAATATATGTAAAGCGTATATTGCATATTTCAATTCGCTAGCAAATAAATAAATCACGAGAATGCAGCACCGCTTGGATTAACTTTGCTTGCGCTGATTCACGTAGTCATCAACGGTTGCTCGTGCCACAACACCGATTTAGCTCCGCTGAGCCAAATTTTTAATTCAATTCAAATCAATTGCGCCCCATCAAATGCAGGGTTGATAAAAGCATTGAAAACCTCAAAACTCATTACGTGAACATCACCTTATTCTTTTCATGTGATTGCGCCAAGTGAATCCACTGAACACAACATGCTACTCAAAAGCACCGAATGAGAAAACGTGATTCAAATACTAGTTACACCATCGAATTTTATGTTTCACGGAAAAATATCATTAAAGCTTCCGGGATGGCACTTCGAATTAGAAATTTAAAAATAAAAATCAGCAGTTTTCCTTAGAATTTAAGAAAAAACTCTCACAAAATATAAACTTTCATTTCAAAATGAATATAAACTTATAAAAGTCAATAAAAATGTATTTATTATATCGGCTTTAAATTATGAAGTTGATTCGCTAATTGAACTCCTTCCATAAGTATCTATCTAGTTATAAAAAAGTTTTTAATAACAAAAATATATAAATAAATACAAAATACAATAAAAACTCATTAAAAATATACAAGTTTATATTCTAGCTTCAAACCTCCTTCATTATTTTCAATATAATACAACTAATAAAGGTCTATTCTTTTGTCTCAATTCATCCATGCACCACTATACCACTTTTTAAATGAGAGATCAAGCTACAAAATGTAATATAGTAAAACAAAAGGCACAATAATTTAAATTCTATAAAGGAACAAAAGAGAGAAGCAATAGACAAAGGAAGACAGACAACACCGTGATAGATATGGTTTAGGACGTGGATATTAGCAGAAAGAAAAGAAATTTTATTGAGTGTCTGCACTGGAACCCAAATTCGAAGAAGAGGAAGAATGTGTCTCATAATAGAAGTGAAGTCTCAAGGATTTTGTGAGCCTGATCTATCCCACCCAAAACTAACTTCGTAGTTTGCCCGGAGAAGAGCAGAATGTCTTATAATTAACAATTCCTACACCTTATTAGGCCTACTCTCTATGCTGACATGCAGCAAAATCCTTGCATAGGATGATCGGAAGAAGTTTCCTTCATCTCTCCGTTTAAGCGTTAGTGCTTACTTTGGTGTCACGAACTCAGTTTCTAGTGAAAAGGACAATTTTTTCCTATATTGTTTCTATGTAATCAACGTGTCGAATAAAATAAAGACACACAGATCCACCATTAACTAATATGAAGCGAATCAAAATGTGCAAACTACATTAACATTATGAACTAGCCTGATCTCACAAGGATTAAATATCACAATCCTCGGGATGAAACTCCTGCCAATTACATATCTGGGCAATGTAAATCACCCTCACAAGATGAAGGACTACAGCTTATTACACGATATGAACAAAGACGACGACAAAATGCTAGAAGATTCACGCCAACAATGCTTCCTCATTCGGCATCTCGCTTGAAGCTAGATTCACCATTCTTGTCCTTTATGTCATTGACTATTTTAGTTTCAGCAACATCTTTCCCCTCGACCTCAGTTGCATTGACTTCAAGAGCGTTAGATTTTTGGTGCACCTTTCGATCCAGATTCTGATCAGCTTCAGATTCTTCCGATTCATCAACTTCAAACCTTGCAGCTACTTCATTGGGATTTTGAACAGCTTCGGCATCATGCTTGGCAGGTTCAGCATTTTGAGGTTGTTGTGTCCCAGACATTTGAGCAGCTTCTAACTCCTCATACTTAGAAACTACCTGCTGAAGCTCATCATTAAGATACAAAGCCTCAAAAAGCGTTGCTTCATCATTTGTAGTGCTTTCCACAATCCCCTTGATGATAGAGAGTGATTGCTTGCACTTGTCCAACAAGCTCACAGTTAAATCTTCCTGCAGCAATTATCTAACAGTAAATGGATATAGCATTGGGGAGTACAGAAGAAGTGCAGTACTCTCATTAGCTCAATTAATAAAATTATACAAAACACCAATTCATTATTTTGTTAATGTTGCCTTTTATTTATTATCAAAATGTTCACCTTCAAGGGTTTTGGCTCAGCCTCAGAATTCAATATGCTAGAGAGCAATTCGAGACTATTCCGAGCAACCACAAGATGCTCTTTCTTCTCCTCAACTGATATGTTTTGGTAATTAGAAGAGAAAGCCGCTGGATCATTCATATCAAGTTCAGCTTCAGGAATTGGGTATCTTTCAGGGGGATCTACAGGATATTGATTTGAATATGACTCTGAGGCATACGGAATAGGTGGCGAATTTCCTCCCGCCATGTCAAGTGGATCATATCTTCCCTTCAAACTCTGCCATCAACCAGAGAGGATATAGAATTCAAATTAATGTGAAAGTGAAGGAAAAGAAAGAATCTATCACAGAAAAAGCGTAAAATGGAAAGCATTTGATTAAAAGAGTAGAAAATAATAAGTGAGAACAAGAAAACCAGTACAGCTTCGCATATCAAAATCAGTAGTTCGTAAAAGACAAAATTCCCACTTTCACTTGGGTATTCTTTGCATCATACACTTTTGCAAACAATGTCTAGAAGCTACATACAGCAGTAAAAATCAAGTGAGTACCAAAAACAAGTGAGGAAAGAGACAAAACATAACAGAGAGCGGAAAGACGAGAGTATCAAATGAAACAAGACATCCCGTTATGGCCGCTCTGCTCAAACAATCAAAACACGTGCCAACAAAAAAACAATAAAACCCACACCCCCTTAAATTTTGTCAAATTTTGGCCAATATTCTTTTATTTCCAGCTATTACACCAACTAATCCTAATTGCTAAAAAAAGATACTGTATATAGAGAATCTTTCAAGGAAAGATTGTAGTAAGTGATAAAAAAAAAAACAAGATTATACACAATCTCAAGAAGTTCAAGACAACAGTGTAATTTACTCATATAAATCCAAGAAAACCATAATTCCTAAAGTATTGAATATCCATGAACTTAATAATTCAGTCTCCATGTTGATCTATTTGAGTGGCTTTCATAAACTAATTTGAAAGAGAGATTCTTCAATACATGGATACTATACAGCAGAATTTCCAATTCTTAAATACTACCTATGTAACTTCAGGGCCTAACTAAGATAAAAAAGAATATTTCAGGAAAGAAAAGTGATGATTCATTTAGGGGTCAAAAGAAAGAAAAAGGGACCAACCATATAAGTTTGACGAAAGACGGGAAGATAAGCAAGATCCTCGGAGTCGCCCCAGGCCCGAATCAACTGAAAAGCCCGACGGCGAGTGTCGGGGTGGGCCTGAGGGCTCTCGATCAAGCGAACGAGGTCATCAAGAAGCTTCTCGGAAGCGATTTCGGAGAAGACCCTGTCGCAGTTCATGGCGCAGGCTTCCAAGAGGTCGAGGCTGAGAGTCTGAACCACAGGGCTCTTGTGGTTGATCTTCCTCTTGATGGCCTTAACGACCTCAGAGCCGTTGAATTGGTCGGCGTTGATCATGGCACATATCCTGAGATTGATGCCCCAATTAGGGTCCTCCATGGTCTCCAGCGTGGCCTCGTCCACCATCTTGGACTCCGGCGTGGGGGCCTGCAGCATCTCCTTGACCTTGCCGCTCACCATTCGCCCCATCTGGGCCCCACCCGTCTTCAGCCTCTCCCCCAATTGCGCCAGCTTCAACCGCTCCATCGACTAACTATGCCGTTTTCTTGCTTCCTCAGCGGAACCCTAGAATGGATGTGGAGAGTGAAAAGATGAGGATTATAAAGTGCAGAAGAGACGAGAGAGAAAAGGTGTGTGTGTGGTGTTCTGAATCCAGTGATTGAAAGGGTTGAATTTGCTTCCACTGCCTCCGCTACATACTTTTTCAATGCCCTAGACTCGGATTTGTGGGTCACATCAATTCCTATTCACTTATCATCTTAAACTATTTTACATTAAAATTACTAATAATCGACTAACTGATTAATTGGCTTCCTAATTGTGTCTTAATTTATCTTTAAACATGTAAAACTATTATTTTAATCCAGGTTTTAGTCTCTTTAGATAAACTGATTTTTATTAACTCCATGATTGGAGAAAAAAAAAAGCTAGTTAAAGGTAAAAAAATAATATTTATTTTGGTTATTTCTGAAACAGTCTTTAAGAAAAATTTATGATGTTTTAAATCAGAAAAAAAAAAAAAACTAGTTACAATGACTAGTCTCCCTTTTTAATGATCTTCATATCAGTTCCAGCCACATTCCTAACTTGTATTGCAACAATCAAGTTACAAGGCATATTGCTGTCAGTTCCAATTTTCACGAACGTGCTAAGCATGTTGCTTCAACATCAACTGTTTCATCTCCTTCATATTCAAACATATGATAAATATGCAGATCTTTTTATGAAAGTTCTGGACACAAGCATACACAAAATGATTTTCGAGCTTGGAGTCATGAATATACATGCTTTGGTGGGAGGATATTGGGCTTTTTGTACCTTAGCCTTTTTTTGTTTTGGGCCTTAGCCTCCTTCTGTATGATTTGTGCATACTTATATATTTGAACATGGTTACGAGCAGCAAGTTATACAACATGACCATTTGAGTTCTTGGACTCCTTATCTTTTTTATTTCCTCAAAAGTATCCTTGATTAAATATTGTAATAACACATTTACCTTTTCTAAATCCTATACCTCCGTATATCCCTGCAACTTCATACATGCGCTGCCACTATCACCGTCTGTCACTGCTATCAATAATTGTTGCCGTGTCCACTGTTATCCGTTAAAGGTAATGTATTATAATAGAAGTAATTTTGACTTATTCCAGAAGTTATTTTCAGATCCGAAAAGAACTTTCGAATTGAACTTTTATGGAAGCTATTCAAAATGCAAAATGACAGTTCGGAATAAGTTATTCAGAAAGAAAAAAAGTGTACAAATTAACTTTCAAAATGACTCGTATTTTCGGATCTTCGAGTGAAATTTGACTTTCGAAATAAATTATTTGGAGGTCAAATTTTAGTTTCTTAATTGGATGGTTTTGGAAGTCAAATTTTACCTTTCTGATTGGATTGTTTCGAAAGTCAAATTTTACCTTCTTGATTGGATTTTTCCAAAAGTATAACCTTCGTAAAGACAAAAACGTCCTTAGATTTTTCCAAAATATAACCTTCATAAAGACAAAAACGTCCTTACAAAATGGACACTTTGAAAAAAAAAAAAAACATATGGAGGTGCATAAAAAAGCTCTCGCATTTCAGTATGCTTAAGTTAGGTGAATTAAGCAAAGTCTTGGCCTGAAAGGACTGTCAATAGCAAAAAAGGATGAGCTCATGCAGGATGGCTTATTCCTACACCTTCGTACTTTCTTCTTACACCTCTATAGACATAGCACATTAACTATTATACCCTTAATAAAAAATTAAATAAATCATACATTCATCAACTTTTTGTATTCTAAATTATACAATCTGATAAACAACTTTTTTATATATTGAATTGTAAAATTTGGTATATAAGTTTTTATATACCAGATTTAGAATCCGCTATATAACTTTTTTTTTTATATTTTAGATCGTATAATTTGATATATAATTTTTGTATACCAAAATTTACTATTTCAATATATTTTGAATTATATAATTTAGTATACAAAAGTTATATATTGGATTGTATAATTGGAAATGTAAAAGAAAAAATTATATATCAAAGTGGTAATTCTATACTAAAGTGTAGAATCCAGTATACAAAATAAAAAATTATATACTAGAGAAGTTGTATACCGAATTATACAATTTACTAGAGATATTTTTAGTATTTTAAAAAAATATGGAGTTACAGGATGCAGTTTTCATGAAGGTGGAGGAAGAGCGCAGCCTCATCCAGTTGCTAACACGGGCCGAAAAGATATGAATACACAGAAACGGGCCCAACAAGTCTAAAACTGATTTTGAGTTGGATTTTCCTAAAACAAAATATGAGATCATTGTATGCATCTATTATAATATTTTATATAATTCTTCTATAGAGAACCTTAATTGCATACAGCCATTAAATTGTACACTTAAGTACAAGTTTTTCCACGACTCTCTTGTTCTTCACAATTTATTCATTATACTCACTACCTCAGTGCTTATAGTTGGCACTTCATTAATGATAAATAGGTAGAGCAAGCAGTACTGATAATGAGTGATAGAAACCTGGACTTGGACTTGGAAGCTATGCACTGCTCAAGAATTATTACATGAAAATAATAAAAAAATGGAAATAAGTACAAGAAAAAACATTTTTATTAAAATAATAGATAATCAGAAATAGATAAAAAAAGTTAATAAATTTTATTTTCTTTTAAAAAAGTTCACCTTACTTCTCATATCTAAACATTTCAACTCAGTTTTCGTCCCCTCTAAATTCTCATCTATTAAAAACATTATTAACGTTCTTTTTTATGTGGTATGAATGTGATTCATGAATCAAACGTGTATGAAAGTATCTCACAAGTCATTTAGTGTAATTCAAAACACATTAAATATAAGAATTTATTTTGTAAGTTTAAAAAAATAATTTAAACAAAGGGTAAATATTTTATTATTAAAAGTTACAAAATTTGTATATAATATAAAACAAACTCATTCTCCATATATTTAAAATATTTTATTTTTTAAATATAGGTTTTTTACTTATGTCTAGATTTTTAAAGTCATATCTTATTCTTTTTCAAAAGCACCCGAATTAGAAGGTAAAAAAATATTAGATAATCTAACTTGATAAGATTTTAGTTTGAGTAGGTTTTTCTTTTCTTTCAGTTTTTTTTTTTTTATTTCTTACTTTTCTTGTGCCATGCATACATAATATTTGTGCTTGCATGTGATATTTTATTCTAATATATGTTTCTGTATTGGTCGAAGTATGCAGTAATATATTTAATTTATGAATAAGGTTTTGAAAATAAGATAGAATTTCATTAATTCTTTTTTAGTCTTTAGAACAATTATTTGAAAAACATAAGATTTCAAGATAAAAGAAACTAACTTGATTCACTATATTGAAAAAAAATGATATTTTAATGATTAATGCCTAAAAAAATCTACGATAGATACCTATGCATTTTAGTTTTTTGTGTTGTTGAAATTAAAAATCTACTTCTTGAATGATAATTTTTGTGTAGTCCAAATATTGATATTGACAAATATTATATAGAGATAAAATTAACTATGCATGTGTATTTGGTGGATGATGTATTGAGTTTATTTAAAAAAAATTATCTAAGATGTGTCATTTTGGATTGAGTTATAAATATTGTTTTGATTTGTATGATATTTAAAATTGATATTAGAATATTGTGTTGTTTGATCGGTTAAATGTTTTAAATATAGTTGAATTAAAGAAGTGTATTTGGAACAGAATATAAAGGAAAATAAATTTATATTGAAAAACACTTAGAGTTAAAGATTTGGTTTTGAAGCTTGTTTAGTATATTTAAGGAACCATATATCACTCAAACAAATATCCAAAATCAAATTATAAATGATGATTCAAGCAAGAGACAAACCACAACAATCCTTCTTTATCTGGTATTTTAGTTTTTCCAACTATACATGATCACTTAAGTTAGAGAGATTACCTAGCCTCCACCACAAGGGCAACAATCTCCTTATGAACAATATTAATCAAACTCATAATCTTGATCTTGATATTAATTATTTGATTGAGTGTTTACTATTAGAATTAAAGCTATAATTAATAGTCAGGGTGTAACTCTTTATATTTAAGAGCATAATAGTCTAAATGACACAATTGGAGTATGACTTGGTTTACTTAACATTTATCATGAGACAATTGATGTCATATATAATAAGAGAATTAAGTAATTATATATAACGAGATGAATTGCAATTTTATCCTTATAAACTTTATACGAGAAGGTTTACAATTTTTATTAGAAAAATTACATGTTGAATAATATTACTTTTATTGAGTATATAAGATTTGAAATGTCAAACCACGTTAAATTTACTAATCCTTTCATTTATGTTCTTATTTTTTTTTGTATAATTTCGTAAGAAGATATTATTTTCCTATTACATAATTCACAATATGGACATATATGGCAATTTCATGTTACAAACTCATTTATTTTTTAAATTAATAGAAATCCTTTATTTGATAATATATTTTGAAATTTATATATTTTTTTCATTATTATTTGATATTAAAGAGAAAATGTGTATTTTTAATAAGGAATTATTATAATTATGTTTTTGCTTTATTTATATTTTTTATAAAATAGTTTTTAATAAATGCTTGAATGAGTATAAATGGATGTATCTATGTAGATAATGGTAAGACATAAATGTATTACCCTCAAGTATTGAAGAAAATAACGGGTATAAGCTTGAGCTTTTACTTCAAGTGAATGATTTAGTTAAACTTGCGTCTTCATGTTCTTTTATAACCACATTTAAATTTTCCGTTTTATAATTTTTTATTAATAAAATATATACTATTATTATTTTTTATTTTTTAATTTGTGTGATTTTATTTGTTATATGAAAAATAATATATATATATATATATATA
>Ga0209489_105715_pt1 | contig 21128 bp, 10 predicted proteins | sample SiratrowhiteBW_FD_187527 | JGI IMG/M metagenome (GOLD analysis project Ga0209489, IMG submission 187527) | Root nodule microbial communities of legume samples collected from California, USA - Siratro white BW (SPAdes) (version 2) | ecosystem: Host-associated > Plants > Roots > Nodule | place...
GTTTTCTATCTTGATCAGTAGTTTTAATTTTCTGTCATGAATAGTTGTATTTTGGATTATGGTGGGGTGTTAGAAATAATCCAAATTAATAGTGCCTATAAATAGACAATTCTTTGTATTGTTTAAATAAAAGAGAAATCAATAACAGAACAGACTCTCTCTCTTCTCATTTTCTCATATCTCTCTCTGTGAGTTCCATCTTTTGTGTGTTTGCTCTAACATTTATTATTATTAACTTTCAACATAATTATAATAAAGATCGGCATGTTTAATCTTATATTTTCGTTTCTTATACATTTCTACTTGCAGCTTGTAACTAACAATAGTTTCTTATTTTGTCCTCCTCAGCAAGGTTTAAGCGGGTGTATTGTGAGAAACCGACAAAAGCGTACTCAAATCATGCTTGAAAAAGTATTTATTTTTAAAATCTTTCTGTTCAAAATAAAAATGTTTGTTATAAAATAATAACTAATGTACATGTACAATAAACTTCAAAAAGACTAATGTGTGTCTGACTCAATTTGTGTACTCTTTTATATATATATCTTTTATATATATGTTTGTTGAAACACTTTATCAATATAGCCTGAGCGATCAGGTTCCTTTATTAATAATACATAATAAATTAATACAAAAATCTATAAAAGAAGTCATGCTAAATAAATGATATGTTCATGCACATGCATGTTGTGCAATCTTCCACCCTTTTTACAAACACATTGTATTACATCAAATTTTTATCGATATAAAGATATATGAATTGACTAGTTCAAACATTATTTTCAATAAACTCAAACTTCTTACCTTCTTTTAAAGCTTTTTTAAACATTTCGGCGTGTTTTATAAAAAATATTTAAAATTATTTTTTTAAAAAAAGTTCTATTTATATATTCACTTCTTTTGTACTATTAGTAAAGTGATAAAAGTACTTTAAATTTGATTTGATTTATATTTATTCCTGTATCATAATTATATTTAAATATAACAATAGATTTATGAATCCAATAACGTATTTTATATTTTTTTTTATTTTGTATTAAAAATAGTAAGTTAGCAAACCCATACATCATAAATTTATGAATTCTTATTTTTTGCAGAATTAAAATATAAGATGTGAAAAAATAATATTATATACTTAAATTTTAATACAACATTAAAAATAAATAATTACAAATAATTTGAGCTCATTAATAGGTTATTACACAACAATAGTAAGAGATAAATACATAAAATATAAAGGATATAATTAGATAATAAAAATGGTTGAATGAATTGCTAGTTATATTATTCATATTGATTTTTGGTAGATTTTTGTTGTTACTTTAGTTTTTAGAATTTGTTACAAATTTCATCTATTATTTCAAACATACAATCAAAATCACAAACACTTTTTTATCAAAACAAAAAAAAAAAATCTCAAATATTTAAAATTAATCATTTGCTAAACGTTTCTGTTAACCATTTTTTATCTTTTAAAAAAATCTACAAAACCAAAAAATTTCTATGTCAATTTAAACAATAATAAAGCTTAATTAATTATATCCCATGGGGTAAAAAATAATTTAAAATCGAGATAAAGGTCTCCAAGCTAAAGAAGATAAAATTTGTATTTAGTTAATAGTAGTATTAGAAAAGAAAGCAACATTAATTTTCTAGAACTATAAGAAGCTTAAATTCCAAGACATCAATTTCAAAAACAAAAACAAGTAATACAATAACCATTTACTTTTCTGCACTCATAATTAATTCGAAATCGTGCCTCTTAAATTAATAGGTATAAAATCAAGAGACTTACCATAATTAATAATTTAAGTCAAATAGCTGTATAAATATAGTAAGACTTATTTTTTCTGAACTCTGTAAATGATAAAAAATCAGGACTCTTAATTAGTAATTATAAATTACAAACTTTACATCCCTAATAATTGTAATTAAATAGTCATGTAAAACTTATTTAATCTTCTTAAGTAAATGCCTAACCTAATTTACTTCTCTGATTATAAATTAAGATAGTGGTATAATTTAAAACGAGAAACTGTGGCTATACATTTTAATAGCATCAGCCCTTTTCCATTTTCATGCTATTTTTTTAGGTTGTGTTTGACATTTAACTAATATTTTTTTTTACTGACTGGTCAATTTTAAAGTAAAAAACACATATAGTGAATTTAAAATAGATTACGGTGAGAAAAAAAATCAATTAATTTTCCGTGAAAAATGTAAAACAATAAATAAAAATTTATATTTTGTGATCTTATCACAATGATTTTATAGATCAAAGCTAATTTATTTACGCTAGTACTGTTACTTCAGATTTTATCTTATTAGTATTATTATTCCTTATGTTCACTTTTTCGCTTAAGATTTTATTGAAAATATAAAAGAAATTTATTCATTTTAATCAAATATTTATAAAGTTTTTATTTTACCTTTTTTATATCAGAATAAATACATATATGATATTTACATATATGTAAATTTTAATTAAAAATTAGACAAAGAATAATGATATAAAGATAATTAATTTTATTTTAAACTTTTAAAGATAATAGTTAATTATAAAAGAAATCTTTTAAAATTTTGATAGCTGAAGAAATATTATATAAAAAGTTGCACTAGTTCTATAATTAGATGCTTTTTTTTTTCTCTTAGAAATATAATGTTACCATCTTTTATCTATAAATGTACTTAATATTTTTAGACGCCAACTATTTTAGTTTATTTTTAAAAAATGACCAATAATTAATATAATTTTATATATGACTGTTTATATTAAATTTGAAATATGGCTTACACACTAATCCACTGGGATCACACTTTAGTGATGAAAAAGGTTTGCATAATTTACAAGAAGTCAAGAGATAAAATATCATAATTTTCATTATAAAACAAAAAATAGAGCAGCCTTACATGCAATAGTTACGTTACTTTTTAATTAAAATTAAAAAATAAAGTTTAATTTGATACTTTTTTTTAATACTGAAATTCATAAAATAATAGGTAAAAAATGAGTTATATAAATAAGAATGTGATGATAATAATGAGTGTGTGAAATGATAGAAGGGATTCATTTAACTGAATTAGAAGTCGGTGTTGGCGTCCGAGGAGAGGCTTCAATTTCAAAAAGACAGAACCAAACAAAACAGCAACAAAGTTGGTGTTACTGTTATTGTTGTGAGTGTTTGTTTGTGTTGAGTCCTCCAAGACGACCCTCTTTGGAGCTCTTCTTCAGTTCAACCACTGCTCCAACGGCCTCTTTTCCTCTCTTCACACCCACTCTTTTTCGCTTTTTCACCTTTCTTTCTCTCTGCAACCGGTAAGTCCTCTGTTCCGTCCTCGGATCTGGGGTTGTCTGGTTTCGTCTGGACTCTCGTGGGTCTCTGTTGTTTTCGCTTATTCTGTTGTTTCTGCGCTGTTTTGCCTTCTGGGGTTACACAATATTATCTATTTTGTCGTTTTGAAGTTTATGAGGATCGTGTCTGTCTGTTATGGAGGGGATTCGCGTTGGAATTTTGTGTTGCTGACATAAAAGATGATTTTTTATTTGGTTTTTTTCAGTTGGGTTTGTGGGGTGTAGAGGCTAGTTCTAGAATCACTAATTTTGTTTCTGAAATTTGAAGCCGGGAAGGTTTAGTCTTCAAATTATTGTGACTTGTGATCTTTGTCATGTGATTGGTGTAAAGGAGGGTTTTTTTTTTTGCTAAGATGTTCAATTTTTTAAAAATTTTTTTAGGTGAAGTGTTTGATGTGAGTCTCATTGTTTTTTTGTGCAGATCAAGTGATTTTGGAAAAGGGAGAAAAGTGGTCCCTAGTTCTGACTGGTTCAGATTCATGCTATCCTCTGCCATACGTTGTGTGTTTTCTTTGTCAAATGTAAACTCGGTTAAGTTTCTTCAAAGATTTTGACTCTGAAATGGAGTGTTTTGGTTTGTAAGTGAGAAAAGTCGAAGGTTGACGTTTGCTTTATTATGCCGAAGAGGCTGGTTCTGCCTCCTGAAGAGCAATTTTCAACTATTCAACGAGAATTATTTCGGGTAAGCAAATTGAGTAATTACTTAAATTTCTTGGTTTGTTGAGGAGGTAGGAGGAAATTGGTATGGCTGTTGCCACGAGCAACAGCAACTGTGAACCTTGTACTTCATACAATTGTTACAAAGTAGCAGGCTTGACTGAGACCATATTAGACACAAGTCAAGTCTCTAATCTAAAAGATCGGTACATTCTGGGCGAGCAATTGGGTTGGGGGCAGTTTGGTGTCATAAGGGCCTGTTCTGACAAGTTAACAGGAGAGGTTCTGGCCTGCAAATCAATTGCTAAAGATAGGTTGGTTACTACGGATGATTTGAGGAGTGTCAAACTTGAGATAGAGATAATGGCTAGGCTATCGGGTCACCCCAATGTTGTGGATCTCAAAGCAGTTTATGAAGAGGAAGGTTTTGTTCACTTGGTGATGGAGCTTTGTGCTGGAGGAGAGCTTTTTCACCGGTTAGAGAAGCATGGATGGTTTTCAGAATCTGAAGCCAGGGTTCTCTTCAGGCACCTTATGCAGGTGGTTTTGTATTGTCATGAAAACGGGGTTGTTCATAGAGATTTGAAGCCCGAGAATATTCTCTTGGCAACAAGATCGTCCTCATCTCCTATTAAATTGGCAGATTTTGGACTAGCAACCTACATCAAGCCTGGTACTTTTTCCTTTTCTTCCTTTGCAGATTGTAATGTTTTCGGTTTTGGTTGCTCCTATGAATGTTTGTGGTGTTCATCTTCAAAGGTTGGAATATGTTTAAGCAGGTCAAAGTTTGCACGGTTTGGTTGGGAGTCCATTCTACATAGCTCCAGAGGTATTGGCTGGTGCTTATAACCAGGCTGCTGATGTGTGGAGTGCAGGTGTAATTCTTTACATTCTGTTGAGTGGGACTCCTCCCTTTTGGGGGAAGACTAAATCCCGGATTTTTGAAGCTGTTAAAGCTGCTTCCTTGAAGTTTCCATTGGAACCTTGGGATCGCATTTCTGAATCAGCTAAGGATTTGATCAGGGGAATGCTGTCTACAGACCCTTCTCGAAGACTCACTGCCCAACAGGTTTTAGGTAAGTTTTGTTTTTTCTTTTTCATCATGTTAATGTCTATCTGCTGAAGCTGTTTTGTTTAGATTTAACACTGGTTTAGAGCATTTTGGCCATTACTATTGAAAAAATTGAACATAAAAAGATCATTAGTATGTATTCGATGCATGATAACTTAACCGAAGCATTAATAATATGCTAAAACTATGTAGTAACACTGAAAGGGTTTACTTTTGGTATGAAATCCATCATACTATGTCATTTATGGTGTGCCTGTTCAAAACTCTATTATTTAAGTCTACAAGAAAAGAAAGAAATGAGAAAAATCAAATAAATGTGCTTCTAACATTCATCTCAACTTTCCCTGCCTAGATCATTGCTGGATGCAAAGCAACCAAACAAATCCAGAACAACTAAGTGAAAATAAAATCCAAAGTAGGGAAGAATGGGATGTTGGTGGCAGCTCATTCTCAGCTTCTTTCATGTCCAGGAACCAGGACATCAGCTTTGGCGCTGGCTCTCCTACATGTGATGCGCAATCGCCTACTTTCACATGCAGATCATCATTTTCTTCTTTTTTGGAAGAACCAGTAACACCATGTCTACCATCTGCTGGGTTTTCATTCAAGAGTGTAGGAGAGTCCTCTGGTTTGGAATTCTCTTCTCCTATTCCCTCCATGCTTAGCTTTTCATTCCTCAGCCCCTCTCCTGCTGTTGAACACAAGAGTTGTAAATTAGAGTGTTCAGCTAACATGTCAGATGTAAATGCAATTGCTGGAGGTGTGCATTAAAGTCTTTTGTTTTAACCTTCCTTACTATTTCCTACCTTCTTGGTCTGATCTTGTTTGCAATTTTTTGCAGAAACTAGCTTGGGAAAGTTACTTCTACTACAAGATTCTCATCTTTGCATTGAACATGATGTTAAAGAAACGAACCGCAAGCCTGTGGAGGCTAAAAGGTCAAGTGGAATGAATGGACACAAGGTACTGGGAATCCACAGCAAGAGAAACAGGACAATTGGGCTTGGTGAGTGTGAGCAACTTGACCTTGTGGTGACTGAATCAGTCATCCGTTGGTCATCCTGCACTCAACTACCTACATCTTTGAGATCATCTCTTGTTTGCTAAGCAAATAGAAGGCTAAATATCAGCACCCCCCTGCAAGTTTTGCTCGATTAACGTTTTGTATATGATTTCCTTATTCTCTGCATTGCTGTTAATGTTAACTGTCTTCTGGCTGGTGCAAGGTTTTGTGTAGGTTTTGGTAGTGGCTTAATGGTGTGTCTGATTGAGAAGTGGTACTATACTATACTAGTAGCTCTTCACTTGTTTTTCTCCTTCTCCCTTCCCTTGCTATGTGCCTAAGTGAGAAAAAGTCAAAGGCATTCATTCAGCTGTTTTTGTAAATGAAGTTGATCTTGATGTATGCTCCAGTTTTCTTAACCTGATGTATTCCAGAGTCATTTTCATGTATCAGTATTGCTGTGTTTGGTTTAGTTCATCACGAAGAAATAGCTGTTTCTCCGATACTTTTATTTGTTGAGTTCTTTTAAATATTTGTGGGGGGTTCAAAAAGACCAAGCTTTTAGGCTTGTCTCCTTCTAACATATGCTTTACTTTAAAACTAATATTTATAGTATAAAAGTCTTAGAAGACAATGTGTGCTATTCTTTGAGTTGTGGTCATGTTTTCAAGACAATTATAGAACTTGGCTTCTAAATCTGTCATTATTTATTTCTTGCATTTTGGTACAGTTTTTTTTTTTTTTTTTTTTTTTTTGGTTTTGTTTTTTTTTTTTTTTTCTTGATTTTAAATTGTGTGGGTTGTTTATGGACCAGAAAATGGTGTCTTAGTAGAATTAAATGTTCTGAACCAGAAAGCCAGCTGGTGATGGTTGTAATCAATTGTCCTTGACATCTCAACTCAACAATGATTAATCATTGTACATAGCCATATGCAGAGGGAAGAGAAAAAAAAAAAAGGGTAGGTGTATTTGTCATCATTTGCAACGCCAAAAGTCAATGCCACCTTTTCTATATTAGATTATTATAAACAAATGGTACCATAGCCTTTGCATTAAGGTATTGATCAAAATCATTATGGCAACCACGACCACTTCGTGATTCCCTCACTTTTTTTACCATTATTTTTGTAGTCATGTTTTCATTTGTTCCTGTATTTTACCTGTGTACGCGGTTTTGTTTATATATTTGTATATCTTTCGTAGGTTTGAAGATATATTCATATGGGTTGGTTGGTATTATGAAAATGGCCACTGATTAACGATTATGACAAAATCTTGTTGATGTATTGCAAGTTACTTGTTACGCTTCTAGAACAATTATATCATCTTTGAGGGTTTCAAAAACTAAAATTGATTCTTTATAACTTAACATTGTTTATCTTGTTTAACAGTTGTGGATATAATTAGCATTTACATAATATATATAATTTTAAATTTGGATGATTAGTTCGATATAAAGTATGTAACTTTAGTTAGAAAAGAACTATGCATTTGCATTAGAGTTAGATTAAAAAATTATTTAAAGAAAAATGGTGCAATTTGATGTAGAAAACATAGTCTCAAAGATTTAAAACTCAAGATTTTGACAAGAAAATTTCATGAACAGTGATGATTTCCATTCAAGAGCTAGGTTATACGAAAAATATGTTTTTCTCAATAGATCTGTTCATGAAGTTAAAAAGAAAAAACAGGATCCCATGTTCTTTAACGAATATATATTAAAAAAATCATTAAATTTTTGAGAAGTGATTCTTCATTTAGCTTAAAAATATATGATTTTTCATCTTGGAGTCAAAGGATGAATATCTTTGAAAGGTTAAATCTCTTAGTTAAAAATCACGAGATAATTTGTAATAAAATTCATCATGCAAAACACACAAGACAATGAAATTTTACATTCAACTCTTCCCATTTGTGTAAGAGAATTAAGGAAAACATTATTCTCATTAATGATAAATTTGATGTGACTCTAATAATGTTTACAAACTCCATTACATCCTTAAAGGGTGATTAACCAATGTACATTATTGTATCAATCAAATTTCTATAAAGATTGATGGCATGAATTGAACCTAAATAAGTATGTTGCATACGCATTGGAGACTTAGGTTTCATATGAATCTCAATAGTTTGGATTAGCCATTGGTACAACATTTTTATCAAACACTAAGACATATTAAAAAAATATCACATTTACTTGGTATCACATCACATGCAAAGTTCCATAAATATAACTAAAGAGAAAAAAGAGAAAGAAAGAAAATGAAAGAGCAAAAGGGCATTGCACCATGAATGTAAAGTACAAAACCAAACCCTTTGAGAGTTTGATGGTGAGGGCCTAATCGATTTGGTGATGTGAGAGATGCAACTCAACTCCACTACTCAAGAACACGACACACCCATTAATGATGTTATATGTGTTTCAAGCCAGACAGGGAAACACCCCAATGTAAATGTCCCCTTTGTTAAAAAAATCACATATGATTCTGTCCATGGACCTCCTCCACCACATACACATTAAATAGGGTATCCCTTAGTTTCTAATGCAAGTTTTTCATTTTTTTTTTCTTTTTTCTAATGCAAGTGGCTAAAGTATAGTTGGAATTATTGTCCAATCCTTTTGGTGACATTTGATAGCATGAAGAAATGAGTTAGGCATTGGCCCCTACAACCACTTTGCTCAATGATGTGATTTTTTTAAAGAAAACTGTGGTACATTATGGCTGCATGCTGTGCCATAATTGCTTCTCATATTCTCTAACACAATCATGGATTTAATGCCAAGAGCTTGGAGCAGAGCGTGTGGATGGCAAAACAACAACATTTGCTTTTTCAAAAGCTACTTTAAAGCTGTGGGTATATAACCATAGTGGCAAGGCATTTTATAATACGCATTAATACAAACATGGTTACTGTATTTTACTAAAGTATCCTTGGCCTTTCAAAGATCCTTCAAGTCTAATGTTGTAAAGATCCTTCAAGATATATAATAGATTGTGGCACATGTAATAAATAATATAATAATCATAATTAATTTATAGGAAGCTTAATTCATTTTGTTGCATATAAAATAAAATTTAAACGAGGGGGTTTTGGTTAAAGATGAGAAATGTGTAGAGTCTCTCTACTCGTCAGAAACAATTAACACGAGAATGAATCTTATCTCATCCTTAATTATAATCATATCATTTGTCATCTTATATTATATTTTTCTCTATCTTCTTTTACAATTATTTAGAAATGGATCTTTCTGTAATTCATATTATATATATATATATATATATATATATATATATATATATATATAAAATTATATTTTTTTATAAAATAAAATATTTTTTTATAGTTATTGTCTGAATTCTTTTTTATTTTGATGATTTTGTTGAAGAATCCGATACGTGTAATATTGTACAATTTAAATTTTTAAATTAAATATGAGAATATAAATGAAGATAAATATTTACTTTGAAAATGAACATAAAATTGTCAAACTCACATTTATCCTATTCTATTGCTATATCTACTTTCTGTCTTTAAATTAAAATCAATTATTTGTTATATTAAAAAAAGCCAGTTTTTAGTTCTACTAAATTTGAAAGAGTAACATGATTTTTTTTCAAAACTATTTTTAGTTTCTAATCCATAAAGCTAAGAGACTAAACAATACAATTTAAAATGGAAGAATATAGATATTATTCAAAATTTCAGAGTCTGAAACTATGATTAAACCTTAATAAAAGGCAATTAGCTTCTCATTACTACCTTCAAACATTCATGAGACAAAGAGGAAAACTGATTTGTTTGGAGGTTAATTATAGTTTAACTAAAATTTTAGAATTGGAGTTTTAATAAATACAGTTATACAAATATTCATGCAAAGAATATGTCTAGTTGTACCTTACTTGAATATTATAGTTGGAAGATTCCCACTGTGTTGTAAAAAACGGGAAAAAAAAATATTTGCATGAAGAATCTCACCAATCCCATTCTCTGCACCCTGCAATTTTACATATATATATATATATATATTTTTTTTTTTTTTTGTTGCATTGATTGGAGCTTAGGGTTTAGAAGAATATTGTGCATGGTGTGATTGTGAAGTTGTAGAAAGTGCATGGAAACTCTTCTTTTATGTAGTGACCAAAGAGTTACAAATGTGTGTGGTGTGCATGGTGAGATTATATTTTTAAATCATTCAATTTGATATAAATATATTTATTAGTTCTTTAAATAAAAATATGTTTAAATTAGTTCTTTAAAATAAATTGATCTCATTTCGTTTTCATTACGCAAGGAATACATATTAGTAATTGTCATATGTGATTAATGAATTTACTACAAAAATAATATATGTATTTTTAACATGTCAATTTTTATTTATAAAATTTTTTATATATCTAATGTTAATGAGAAAAATATAACAAATTTGTTTCCTATCAATAAAATTGATTTGACGAATGAGGTATACAAATATTATCTTAATTTGAGGGATTTAATAAGAATTTGTAAAAATAAAAAGGAAATTACCATATTTAATTCAATGATACATGTTTTATTTAACAGTGGATTCATTAATTATATACGAAGTAGTTAAGCAACAATATTAATGGAATGGTGGAAAGAGATCAACACAGAATTTTAGACTAACTTTTGGAGATTTTTTCGAAAGACTAAAAAAAATATTTTTTTGAAGGACTAGTTTTTACAGACTTTTTTTTATTTAAATAACTAAAAAACTATTCGAGGCAAATTCAAAGACTAGAAACATATTTTAAACTTAAGAAAAAACTTGATCACATTATTAAGTTTATGGGGGAGTTAATAACTTAGTACCTCTATTCTCATTTATAGACAAAAAAAAACTCTCTTTTTTTTCAAATATAAATAAAATTTTTACTGATATTTTTCCTAACTTATCCTAACTTTAATTAATATGTCACCTTTAATTGCACTAATAATATTTTAGAAAAAAATATTAAAGAATTAGTAAATTTTATTACAACTAATTTATTTTATTAATGGGACGTTTTTCTAAACAAATGTGTATGTAATGATTTATCGACTTCATGAGTATCTATAAAAATATAAGGAGAGCAAGTAATTGATTATTCTTGGCCTAATTTTGTGGAAATATATAAATGCTTAAAAGTTCATTTATTCACGAAATTTTGTGCACATATATAAATTTTGCTATGGGTGTATGATGCCTTTTATTTAACCTATCCCTTATCTACATATTTTTTTAGTATATGAAATTTAAATTTAAAATAAAAATGATACCGTAATACTTAAATTACCATTTATAACTAAATGTTTTATTTTACATAAGAATACATAAATAATTATATTTATCAATTATGATTAAAAAACTATAATAAAAATAATTTTCACAAAGCCTCATTCAATCCTTCCCTATATTCCCTACCTTATAATTGATATTTATCAGTGATATGTTCTTCTCAATTATGATTTGTGGAATACACTTTTTCCCTTGTGAGTTTCTTAAGAGTTTCCATTTCAAGTTATATCAAGCTTTAAATGACTTGGTTTCGTCAGTTTGATATAAAAGAAATTGCATTTTTCTATTAAGATTTGCTTCCTTTTCTTAACCTAATTATTTATCTCAGGACGAATTCTTTCTGCGTTTCCATAAAATTTTAAATTTCAAATATATTTTTATTAAAATCACATAAAAGACATATTTTTTAAAAATATAAATCAGACAGAGTGATGTCCGCTTTAAAAATAATTAATATAAATCGGATAGACTGACTTTTAATATACAAATTACAAATCAGATAAGAAATTTAAAAATAGAATCCGGTTTATAATTTGTAAATCGGACACCACCCTATTCGCTTTATATTTTAAAAAGTTTGTAAACCAGACGTTATCCTGTCCGGTTTATATTTTAAAAAAATTTATAAAACGAATAGCTAGTGAGTGAACATCATCCGATTTATTTTATTTTAAAAGAAAAATATAAATTAGATAAGGTATCATCCGATTTATATTTCAAAATAAACTATAAATAAGACTATACCTATCTGATTTGCTTTTAAAAAATATATATAAACTGAATTATCCTCTTCCGGTTTGCTAAATTACATACCAGATACGGTCACCTATTGATCATCTAGTTTACAAATTTTTGGTACTATAAATCGGATGGGGTCAGATTTACAAAAACATTTACAGTTTTAAAGGAAAGATGAAAAGGACAGCTGGCCAGGGCATGAATAGCACACGGTGAGGCTTCTTTGTGTGCACTCTTAGAAGAGGCCAAGAGTAAGAGATGCAACTAATTGTTTTATTTGTGTATGTGCCTGTTGTAAGAATGCAGCTGAATCTATCTCCACAGGAACAGGAAGCACGGGAAATGAACGATTACGAGGGTGAAGGGGTGAAGGACAATGCTGGCTTTTTAATTTTACACTAAGGATATCTTAGTAATTTCAGATGCAGTATGGAGGTGCATGAATTGGAGGTGGAAGACGATATGGAGGTGGAGGAAGAATTCGTCTTATCCCACAAGTTGTTTTTGAAAGAAAGCCCACATTTCTTTTTCATGAGTTCAGTATGGGCCATACTTTTTACACCCTTCTTTTTCTCTTTCCACTGGACAGCGTATTTTTTTATTTTTCTATCCTCTACACACTTTCTCCCACCTCCGTTATTCCTTATTATTTACTATTTTTTCTCTTCAAAAAATGGACGAAATCTAGTTTTTATTTTCTACAAAAGTATAATCCTCTATTTGGTTCTTTTATAAGGTCCAATTAACTAATTTACAAAAATTGAGAAATTTATTTAATAAACTTAGTAACATTAGATTTGTGTTGAATTTACATTAGAAGGTAAACGTCTTTTTCCTAGGATTTTTACAAAGAAAAAAGTTGTATACAAAGTTTCAAAATAGATTCTCTGGATTAAGCAATCTAAAAATTTCCCAGATCACCCAATTCAAAGCAAACCAACGTAGCAACAATTAAGATAAATTCATAAAAACGGTGAGACAATGAGTTCCAAGGCAGTTCTGACTCTTCAAGGAGAACCTCTCACACAAACTGAAGGAGAATGCATCAAATAGAGGGTGCATGACAGGGGAAAAAGATGAAATAGAGAGAAAAAAAATCTAGATTTATTTTATAAATCTGAAACGGAACAATTTTTTCATTTCACCACTTTCACAGGGAACAAAAGAAAGACCTCAAAAGCTCTTCTGTAGTTATTTTATCTTTTTCAAGGTGGGAAATTTGAGACAGTGTAACAATTATTTATAGTTTATTTTCATTGAAGTATTTATTGCCAAAACTTAAATGGATATAAATAGTATAAATTAAAAATTAAAATAATATTTAAGCCAGAACTTTATCATCAGTAAACTATAAGACTCATACCTTAATTTTGCAGCATCCAATTTTTATTGAATTTCTGACTGAATTAAACTAATTTAAAAGAGAAATTTAGTATTGAGATCTAAATGGATCAATGAAAGAAAAAAAGAAGGTCATAGTAATCCTAGTTGTGATAGAATATCTTAATTTTGGAAAACATGAAATCCTATGAACCATTTTACACTGCCAAGTGTTGATTGCTTATTGCACAAAGTGAAGACCCCACATGAAAAGATAAGATTCATAGCCACAAGCCTAACCAACCTCATATATCTTAAGTCTTTTGGTGGCTTCAGAGAATGAGTTTATGATTTTGGTAATTCCATTTTTCTCATCAACATACATTTCTAGAGTTCAACCTTATCTTTGAGCAAGTAAATCATACACACTATTATAGATGAATTGCAAAATAAACTCCTTAAGCTCACCAATACCGTGCAAATTGTGCACCAAGAAACCAAAGCTTAGAAGAAGAAACACCGTCTTATTTTCCTTTTCCTCAAGTGGAAAACAGCAAAAAACCATTTCCACCAGCACAACTAGGATTGACAATCCAACATCTGAGACTTACACTGTCAGTTTCAAGACAGAAAAGGGTTGCAAACTTGCCATTTCAAGGTATCCTGACTTTGAATATGATGCAGATGGGGGAATGGGAACTGGGGTAGCTGCAAAGGTTACAGACAATGACCTTCCTGTTTCATTTGATCTTGAAAGTTTGTATATTCCACCATTAACAAGTTCTACTGCCAAGTTTCTTGGATTGCCACTGCCACCATTTTTGAAGATTGATATAGTTCCAGAAGCATTGCATGGAAGTATTAACCAAGAATCTGGAAAGGTAAAACATTTAAGTTCTGGAGACTATGCTTCAATTGAAAGGATTGTTACAACTCATAGTGAGCTTTAGTGTTTGTTTCAACCTTTTTTCTCTTGGAAAGAGAAACTGAGAAATATCAGAATTGAATAGGCATGTACACATCTTTTCTAAAGCTTTTATACTATCAGTTTAACAGAATTAATCTTTAGTATGATTTTTGAAGTAGTCATTACAAAAGTTAACAAATTTATCACATATATAACTACCCTATTGATGATATGATTGTTTGAATTTTTTAACAAGGTTGAACTTGAGTTCAAGGCAAAGTTTTTGTTTTCTGCTGGTAGTCTCTATAAGGCTCCTCCACTGTTGGTGAAGACAATGTTAACATCTGAAGAAACAAAAGGCACTATGAAGAGTGGAAGAGGCAGGAGATTGGATGAAGAGGGAAAGTGCATATTGATTGGTGTAGCCACAGTTGACCCTATTGATGATTTCTTTATGAATTCCTTCCTTGGCCTCCCAACTGAGTGCCTTGCTGAGTTAAAGGCTGTAATCTCCATCTCTTCCTCATCTTAAGATCTTATCACAAAATTTGGACATTTGTTGAAAGTTGAAAGCCATGCAAAGTCATAATATCCAAGTTGGAAGATGGATGTGAAATAGTAGAAGATGATATACATTGTAGAAACTAGAGAGATGTTAAAATTCAACTACTTTACCCAATTCAGCCTTGTACAACACAATAGGTAAAGCAAGTACAGATGTAATATGACAAGAAGATTGAAGTCAAATACACTCACTATTCATAACCCTTTATCATCCCAATGTGTTTTTAACCTCTATTTTTTTGAGGACTGGTTTCGGGTATAAAGAAGATACTGAAAATTGTCATACAAGTTTGCAAAGCTGGTTCATAACTTTTGTATGAGAATGTTATCAAACACTGAACTTTCTGGTTTATGAGGGAATATATTATCCTTGTTCTCATGCATCCTTTAATGGATTAAAATTCAGAATTTGGCTTAAGGGTTTCCTGTACTTTGTCCAATATTTTGTTGCAAGTATAATAATACATTTAAAAGATGTACTATTATGGACTACGAAAAACCAACAAATCATTCGTATTTGTGATACAGTCTATTTTATAAAGTTTCAAGTTCTAATGTTGTAAATAAAAAGAATATAAATGAGAAAAAAAAGCTTGAATTGAATTTAAATTTATACGTCAAACCAAATTTATTTGGACGAAAATTTTAAAAAATAAATAAAACTACCATTTTAATTACTAATACTACTTGTTGATGATTTTACAGTTAATACAAATATATAAAGATCATTGATTAGGGTTTTGATTTTCTGATGGTTTTAGTCACGTCATAACTATTTGTTTCGTTTATATCTGTATTTTGACATGTTTGGACATGGAAAACACATTTGACAACTCTTAAAAAAAAAATAAGATAGCACATGTAAGTATTAAACTTCATCATGCTACATTTCTTTGGACATTAAAATAACGATAAACATATAATCTTATACTCATTCCGTTTTAAATCATTTACCTGTTTAAATAATACACACATTTCAAGATTACTCTAATTACTATAACAAAATAATGATTCACCGACCCTTTATTTAAAAAACTGTTTTCTTAATTTTTGAGTAACATTTTTAAATAAACCCACAAGTCCTAAAAGTAATAGATATTTTAAAAAAGAAAGTGTAACTTGAAACCCATTTGAAGCAATAAGTAGAGACCTTGACAAGTAACTAGGCGAGTAAGAGTGGCTACAGCCAATCTTCCTTTGACTATACTATTTCTTTTGCACTCTCTCAATCTCTCTTTTACTGCCAGGCTGCCAGAAAATTATCCAGCTCGATGTATCGTGCATAGCTATTTGGTATAACAGAAAATATTCACACTTTCATAATATCAATTTATTCAAAGGCAAGCCTTTGTGTGCCAACCAGTGAAGCATATTGGCCCTTCTTAGCCAATAGCTCAAAATGAGTGCCTAATTCTGCAATCCTGCCCTCAGAACAGACTGCAATTTGATATGCATTTTGCACTGTGCTTAATCGGTGGGCTATTACTAAAGTGGTCCTTCCCTTCATCAAATGGTTGAGAGCATCCTGGACCAAGCGCTCACTGACAGCATCCAGGGCACTGGTAGCCTGCACCATCAAAGAATGTCAAAATCAAGACATGCATAAATAGGATCATATCAGGGTTTTAAATTGTGGTTGTTTTAGTCTGACACCAGTGAATGCAGTCCGCAATCATGTCTAAATGCAGCAACAGATAAAATGTTTCAACTGTATTGCGTGATGCGGTCTACAATTTGGAACAATGGGTATAGAATTAAACAAAAAATATCACCTCATCAAGTATAAGGATGGGAGCATTCTTTAGGAGAGCGCGGGCAATAGCAATTCTCTGTAATTCAGAAACAAGAGTCAACAATATTTGAATGTGTCCATGAGTAAAACGCATACCATGCAAGGAGAGGATAATATATGTGAACTCCACTGTACCTGTCTCTGTCCTCCACTCAATAGGCCTCCACGCTCACCAACAAGTGTATCATAGCCCTTTCAAGAAAAAAAAAAAAATAATGATAAGAACAGTTTTTCTATCGTACCTATATAAAAGCATTTGCATACTCAGAAGACAAACCAACCTGTGGAAGTGAAATTATAAAGTCATGAGCATTTGCAGCTTTTGCTGCCTTAATGACATCTTCTTTAGAGACATCTTCATCTGGAAGCCCATATGCAATGTTTTCTCCAACAGAAACCGAAAACAAGACAGGCTCCTATAATATGTAAAATTTGTAAGGAAATGAAAGCACTAAGTTTAATATCATACATAAGATTCTTCTTATTCCTTACTTGATTTACAATAGACACAACCCGGGCCCATTCACTCTTGTCAAATGTTCGGACATCCTCTCCTCCAACTGTTATACAGCCACTTGTTGGCTGCAGAAATAAAGATTACTTTATGTATGTATTTTCAAGACAAATATCTATGAAACTTCATCTTACAACATAAACTGAAATCAAAACCTCATAAAAACGAGACAATAGCTGGACTACTGTACTTTTGCCTGCACCACTTGAACCCACTAGTGCAGTTACAGTTCCACATTTTAGTCTTAAATTTAAGCCACGTAAGATTTCCACATCCGGCCTTAATGGATAAGAGAAGTATACATCTGCAGTATAATATGAGCACAATCACCGAAAGAGAAGGAAACAAATAAAAGTATACATTAGAAAATAAATCAGATTATTATGAAAATGTTATGTTATTATAGAACTACTTTACACTTATAAAAGTAATATGTGTGCCTGTGAGAGAGAGTGAGAGATCAAATAAGAAATTAAAACTTCAGTTATCAGATGGACATAAATATTTAATATTGAAATTGGATGATAATATCTCTTCCTTAGCAGGAAAGCAACCAACAGAAAGTCAAAGTCCCTCAAAAGAGATTTCATACATTTAGTTACTTAAGTTCATCCCATAATTAAAAGAGTAGAAAGTTATTGAAGCTCCCATTTCAAGAACATTAGCAAACATGGCAGTTGATATGGATGAGTCTACATTAAAACAACACATCACAAGGGATACAAACAAAATTTCAAAAAAGATACCTTCAAGACAAATATCTCCGGACCAAGCTAAGCTAAATACATTGCTTGATGTTTTAAGAGCTGACATATAGTGAAAATAATTTTTTTGGTTATTCTCAGTAGTAGAAATATTAGATAAGACCAATTTATAGTTTTCATCATCCACTGTTTTTTGTCTCAGTTCTCTTTCTAAGCCATAAGCCAGGGCATCATCAACTTGAACTCCAGAAAAAACAGAGTTGATCCTCTCAACAGCAGCAAAAGTTCCACGAAGATCTCCAAAAGTATTAACCAGACCTTGAACCTAAAAGACATAATATCAGACAGACAGAGGATAAAAAGATAAAAAAAAAACAAAGTCAAGAAACTCAAATGGCTTACCCAGACCTTGAACCTAAAAGACATAATATCAGACAGACAGAGGATAAAAAGATAAAAAAAAACAAAGTCAAGAAACTCAAATAGCTTACCGCGAATGTTAAAGTGAAAGTATATCCAATAAAAGATGCCATGGTTCCAACAGAGAGTTCACCCTGAAAGCAAGAATTAAGGGCAACTCAGAAATATTCAATGGTCAAATCCATGTAAAAAGCAATAAGAGAAAGATGTATATGATCATAGGAGAAAGTTATATAAGAAAAAAGAATGCATATAATGATATAAGTAGCAACAGTAATCATGATTGACAATATGTCGCAGAAGGCAATAAGAGAAAATATCATGATTAAATTTGTAATTATATAGAGAAAAGACAAGTTTTAAAAGCTAGAATTGCTTACCGCTTTAACCTTGCTTCCTCCAAGACAATATAATGCTATTAAAGAAATATAAACAGCAACTCTAGTCAAGGATTCATTTACAGATTTGAAGGTCCCAAGCTTTATCCCACTTGATTGGAAAGATAGAACCTGTATCGAACAAATAAATAACATGGGCGTATCTATAGAATGCCATACCTTTCTTAAATTAGCTATTGGCCCTTAAGTAATCTTACCTGATTAGCAAAAGAGAACATTTGGCGCTTTTCACCACCAAAAGATCTTACCTGTAAGCACACCGTTATAAATCGATGCCATTACAACACACAAGACAAATGTTTGTAATAAAAACATTTACTAATGGGAACTCACTGTTCGAATAGCTGAAAACGTTTCAGTTACACAGTCAGATATAGATGCTTGGGCCTTCCCATGTGCTTTAAAAACTGGCAATGTAGATCTCTTGTAGACAGCTACAGAGAACCAAAATGAATCAGCGCCAGGGAAGAATGCATGAAATGAAAAATAATGTTTCCCAATTTTTTTTAACAAGTTACTATGAGTTTACTGTTCAAGCTACATACAATTGTCAGCCTGCATATAAGCCATTTATGAAATTATGAAGCCCATTACCTAACATTTTAGAAAGGATGAATACAAGATAGGTGATTGTATTTCTGGTTTTTATTTTAAACCATAACAGTGTTGAACATGGTCATTGGATTGATTTCATCAGATAAAATGTAAACTTACCAATTGAAATGGAAACTGCGAGCATCAGAACACCTAGAACTGGTGCCAGTTGCGGTGATAAAGAAAAAAGTATGAATATTGTTCCAATGACCTACAAAAACAAAGAGAGCAGAAGCAGCAATGACACATACGAACATGAACAGCAAAATGCAAACAAAAATATGCATGAGTACAACATAAGTGCATAAAAGAATAAAGGTTCTCTCTTGAAAGGCATGGAAATGCTTTCACACCCAAACAAAAAAAGTTTGGTAAAAATTTCACTCCTCAAGAAATGCAGGAAAGTCTATCGAACAAAGTGAAAAAGGATATAAACCATACACATGCTTAAATATCGGAAATATAAAGCTCACATTGGTGTAGAGTTGCTTGCCTCAGATAATGCCCTGAATCCGCGATCCCTTGAGACATTCTCACTGACAATATTTTTAAGAGAATCCAAATCAGATGTTAACAAACCTGTGAGTTCACCAACCTATAAGCAAATCCAAGAAAGTGTGCACCTACTTTGTCAGTGTACACTATCATTAAGCAAAGAAACAAAATGATATTATTAGCTCAATAAAATAATTTTTTTAATTTTAAATAATATACTGGTATTCATAAAATCATATTGGAAAGAGATTCAGATTAAGTTACAGCAATAGATGAAAACATAGAATACAAAGAAAAGATAAGACAGAAGCACTGAAAGGAGGGATGAAGACAAAGACTATAGAATACCACGCATAACAATCAATCAGGTAAAGATGACAGAACAATGGCTAACCGCTGCTTACGGTGTCTCAGCCCAAATATCACAAGATACACATCATAAATATGGAAAATTAAAAGCACATATAATGTAAGTAATTTAATATACGTACCTTGTATTTGTCAAAAAATTCAATCTGCACAAATAAAAAAAAAAAAAAAAAAACAAAATAAATAAAAAAAAAAAAAAAAAAAAAAACTATATGATTAATCAATAAAAGCAAAATAACTTTCTATCGAATAATTAAAACAGCCATACATATTCTAACGAGGAACTATCTCCAAGCATTACCAATGAGAAATAATATTAATAATAAAAATAATAAAGGGAAAAAACAAATTATCAGGACTTTTAGAAAGATTTAACCCTACCTTTTGAATCAATATTCTTCCGAAGATCTGAGCTCGTAGTGTTGACATAATTTTCTCCCACACTATGTTCATGTTTATAACAAAAATAATAGTTAAAAGTGGCTCCATGGCATACAGAACTCCAATTTTAGTAAGTAGCTTCCATAACGGTTCAGGTCTAGCTCCAATTAGAACTTCAAAAAACCGTCCTAAAAGAACAACAACGCATAAGAATGCATATATAACATGATCAACAGTTAAATTATGCATGAACAGTAGGTAAAAAGGAATCAAAAGATAAAAGATAGCACCCCAAATGCCAAGAGTTAAAAAAACTGCAATAAAAATTCAAATTTGCACAACAACCCAAATTATTTTCCATGAGAAAATATAACTTCATCATCCCATTTTCTAGGAAAGAAAGAAAAAAATTTATTCCAGTCCTCCTAGTACAAATATTTACATAACCAGATTATTCCCAAATATGGTTGGTCACTTACTAAAAAAAACTTAAAAACATAAAAATAGTTAAATAGTTAAATTATAATTTGATCCCTATATATATATATA
>Ga0209489_105716_pt1 | contig 21128 bp, 7 predicted proteins | sample SiratrowhiteBW_FD_187527 | JGI IMG/M metagenome (GOLD analysis project Ga0209489, IMG submission 187527) | Root nodule microbial communities of legume samples collected from California, USA - Siratro white BW (SPAdes) (version 2) | ecosystem: Host-associated > Plants > Roots > Nodule | place: USA...
AACAAAGATGAACAAAAGACATGAGAATGAATATATGCTCTCTGTTTTTCTGTGTATTTCATTCAAAATAAAGAACTGAATATATACAAGTACTGTACCCATTCTAGGTATAGCTAAATAAAGAAAACAAAATAAAATTATTACAATCTGATATCATAAAAACAAATAAACAGAATTCATGATAATTTGATTGTACCATAAAGACAAAATTAAATAATTAGTTTCCTTCTAGGAGCCTTCTATCCATATTCTCTGAAAAGTGCAAAAGTTTATTTTAAAAACTCAATATTAATAAAGTGAAAGATGCTATTATAACACTCATTTTATGGACATGAAATTTATTTTTGGTCTAATTCTTTGATATATCACGCAACTAGGTAATCATAGATAGGTTTTTGAAATAATGTTTTTATCATTCAATTTTTTTAAGGGGGTATGTTTATTTTATCACACTAACAACCATTTAGAAAACTCAATTTAACCCATATTGGAATTTTAATCATTGATTGGTAGTTCAATTAAGAGTTGAAGAATAAATTGCGTTTGAACTCTCCGTGATATAATCTGAAAAATAAAAAAAAATGTATTTTTTTATTTATTTTTCTATGTTTAGGTAGTGCATTGGATTCATCAAAACAAAGTGAAAAGCTTCTTTCTTTGAGGTTTTTTTATCTTCTTAACTAGATCAGTGGGGATTCACCATCTTGTTTATTTAATAGATTTGAGTAGTATCTTCCTTATCTCATATATTTGAGTGGAGCAACAATGTTTTCAATTCCTAACATTGATTCTTATCTTGTGAACTAATTCCTAGCATTATCATTTGTTTCTTGCATTTTTTTAATTACTTTTGGTTTCAGAGTTTTATGCAAACATTTGTTTATATAAGAATTCATAGAAAAACTCTTTTTTTTTTTTTTAAGTTTGAGTAAAACGATCATATAATCCAAACATTTTTTCTATTATCATAAACGTTTCTGACTTCTGTTATGCACCTCCAACTTAAAAATATCATATCATTAAGAGAAATTAAAAGAAATATATATTTAATTTCCGCATATTAAATAATACTTGTTGATGTTTTTCATGCCATAGATGAAACCCAATGCCCAGTTGAAGGAAAAAAGAAAAAGTAAAAACAATACATATAACTATAAGTAGTGGGTTTATTTTAATTAAAAAAATATTCCTCAATATTAAAACTGTCAAATACAAGGTTTTTTTTTTTTTTTTTACGTAATGATAATTAGAAATGTCCGTAGAGATCAAATATTTTAACTATAAAAGTTATCAAGACAACAATCAAAATTGAATGTAAGTTACTAAAAAAAATGCAAGTTATGAATAGATTACACATGTGAGGATTTATAATCTATAAATATTATATTTATGTTCTGTTAAATTCCAATTTATTAGAATAGTTGACACACTTAAATCTTAAATTACATGAACCTAAATCCTAAATTACATATATGCTTTCGAATTAAATTCTAAGTCATAGAAACACTCACATGTTAACGGATTATTACAAATTATTTTTTAATTATTTACTTTAAATACTTTTCTCATTTTTCACATTTAATTTATGCATTTTATTTATATATTTTATTATATTCTTTAAATCTATGTTCTACTATGAATGTTAAAACTTATACTTAAAAACACAGATACATAACACACCTAAATCCTAAATTACATTGACGCTTTCAGATCCATTTAAATCTTAAGTTATACGAATACCTATGCATTAAGGGATTATTACAATGTTATTTTTTTTTAATTATTTACTTTCAGTGCTTTTATCATTTTTTCTTTTTTTACTTTTTTCTATAATCTAATTTATATATTTACTTATTTATTTATTTTTTAAAATCTACGTTTTACAATAAAAGTTAAAACTTTTACTTAAATTCTAAGTCACCAGAACACTAATGAATATATGACATATCTATGTCCTAAATTATATTGACACTCTCCTACCCATTTAAATCCTAAATCATAAGAATACTCACATATTAACGAATTGTAATTACTTCAATGTTTTTTTTTTTCAATTATTTACTTTAAGTACTTTTATTTTTCTTTTAACTTTTCTCTGTCATCTAATTTAGGCATTTTACTTATTTATTTTATTCTTTATTTTAAATCTATTTTCCTCAATAAAGGTTAAAACTTGTACTTAAATTATACACTAGAACACTCACAGATACACGACACGCCTAAATCTTAAATTATATGGACGCTCTTGTACCCATCTAAATCCTAAGTTATAGGAATACTCACATATTAACATATTACTATAATATTCTTTTTCAATTATTTACTTTAAGCATTTTTTACTTTCTATCTGTCATCTAATTTATACATATTACTTATTTATTTTATTATTTTCTTTTAAATCTTGAATAAATTTTATTTTAATATTTTTATTTGTAAATATGTTTGTTAACACTTATAATAACTTAACACATCAAAAGATGGATAACCTGTGTTAAATTTCTAATTATAGCCAATAATGTATTCATTGTAATCGTTTCAATTTTAATCTGTTCTAATTCATTTGAATAGAATTTTTTAGTATAATTATCGAAAATATTTGTGAATTATCATTGAAATGATGCTGATTTGAGTAAAAACAATACTAAATATTGGAAAACTAATAAGTACTAAAAGTAGTTGTTTGAAAGTGGAAAACCAACCCCTTTTAAACTTTCAAAATTTTAAAAGAATAATTGGTGATATGTGATGATGATGAAGAGATTTAGATGATAAAAATCGAAAAAAAAAAGCGAACAGAAATTTGATTGATTAAAAAAAATCCAAATCAAGCTTGGATTTTAAAAACAAAATCAGGAGTTATTGCTAAAATGGAAATGAAAGTGTACTTCCATCTAAAAAAACAAGATTTCAATTGTTGAAAAATTTTAAAAAGAATTTCGATTTAAAAAAGTTGAAAATTCGATGGTTAAAAAAAACATCGAAAGAGTTTTGATTATAAGAACAGCTAAATCGAACACAGTTGGATTAAAAAGAAAATCGAAGATGGTTTCGATTTAAAAAAAAAATCAATCATTTAGATTTGTAAAAGAAAAAAAAAAAGAGTTTTGAGTAAAAAAAATCAAATAGCAATTTGATTGAAAAAACAAACCGAAATAAGACTTTGAGGATAGAATATAATTTCCATTTATGGAAAATTTCGATTTAAAAAATTTGAAGAGTAATTCGACAAGTAAAAATTGAAGAGAATTCGATTTAAAAAAAATGAAAGTATCGATTTATGAAAAAAAAATCGAAAGAGTTCTATTAGACAAAATATTGAAAGATTTCCATTAAAAAAATCGAAGAACAATAACAAATCCAATAGAGTTTTGATTGAAAAAAAAAATCCAACAATTTCAATATAAAAGAAAATCATTAAAATCGATTTTAGTTTAGAAAAAGAAAATTAAAGGAGAATTTCGATTTAGAAAAGAAAATTTTAGCATGTTAAGTAAGGATGAAGTGATAGCTTTTTATTAGACTTTGATTTTAACAAGGTATATAGTCTCCGACTTATATTAATCCAATTATCGATATAATTTCTGCTAATTTTTTTATTATGATTTTTTGTGGCATATAAAATGGGAATAATTTACCATTTAAAATTGAAAATGGATTTGGATGAAATATCCACAAAGAAAAATATTTTTTTACTATTTGAAAGTAATAACTGTTCGAAATTAAAATAATTTTTTTTGAAAAGTTATGAATATTAGATTGTTGTATAATGAGGCTAAATAAAAAAAAATGCAAGGTCAAATTTTGATTAATCCGAGCCAAAAACAGATTTTAGTATTTATATCTTTTATTACAATAAAAGAAATTAATACAGGAGGACCTTTTGTTAATAGTGGCTTTTCTTTGATGATTGAAAGAATGTCCCTTAATTTGAAATCCATGTTTCTTTCACAAAATGAAGATTAAAATGTCATCCAGAGTAAAAAAATCCAACTAATAATGCTGGAGATAAAATATTAAAAATGAGGGAAAATGACTTGTGATTTGAAGTTATTGTATAGTTAATAGGCGGTTATTGGTAATTAGGATTTTTTGTATTCTATAAAAATATTAGGTTTTAACTACGTACGTAACAATGTTTGGAATTTATAAACGCTCATATACATTTTAATTCACCAGGACATTTGAATTATGTAATAAGAATTGAAACTTATAAATGTTCATATAAATCTTAAGTTATTGGGACACTCATGGATAGACGTGTTACTACAATATTTTTAATCATTATATTTCAATAATTTACTTTTTACTTTAGGTACTTTTAAGATTATTATTTTTTAACTTTTTCTATCATTTAATTTACGTATTTTGTCTATATTTTTACTATTTTCGTACTTGCGAATCTCGAATATATCTTGTTTTAAATAATATTTTTAATTGTAAATTGTTTGTAAACATTCACGTTCAATCTGTAATAATTTAACACATAGACACATGACGAAGAATCTATATAAACAATGCAGAATGAAATACTTTCAAAAGAACTACTTGTCTTTCTTCTCAACTATTTTTGAGATTATGTTTGTTTTTGTTAACAAAATTCACTAAAAACAGTAATCAATTACACAAGATTAGAATTATTTTTCATGCCATGAATTTTGAATTCAAAATTATAATTTTTTTTTCATTTTCATGCTATAATTTGATTTCTATTACTCTTTTTTTTTTCCTTTATCGTAAAAGATATTTAGCTATAATTGTAGAGGCTGTTTTGAAAAAAATTAAAAAAAAAATACAGGATATTGAAATCATCGCCATACTTAAACAGAAAGTAGGGTTAACCTATTAGAAATTAGAATTTTCAATGATATTGAAAAGGAATCTTAGATTACTTTCTGGTCCATTAAAAATTGTTGGAATTGTTGTCCGACTATGACTAAAGTTATTGATTAGGTTGGAAAATCTAGATGTTAACTCTACTAATGATCTTATTTGGTTTTATACTTTGTCACCATGTGTTTATGACAATTTCTTTAAAAATAGGAATAATTTGTCAAAGTTTAAATTTTGTTGACGTAGATGAACTTTGGATCAGTCCTCTCATCATATTTTGCCGTTATTTTTCTTTTCTTTGATTTAATATAGGCAAAAGCATCATAGGAGTACAATTTTTCATCCTTTTTATTAAAAGGGTGTAAATTTTATTTTTACCAAAATGGATAAGTCGTAGTGATTTTAAATAAAGAAGTCGTGTCACCGTGACATGACTTTAGGCAAACGCGAAACTAAAAAAAAAAATTGAACTAAAGTCATGCTACGTTGGCACGACTTCTGTATAAGAAGATGAACTGAAATCGTGTCAACATAGCATGACTTTGGTGGTAAAAAAAATTTACACTAAAATCGTGTTACGTTGGCACAACTTCCGTTCATCCTTTTGCACTGAAGTCGTGTCATATTGACACACGACTTACTCAATTTTATAAAAAAAAAAAATTACACCTCTTTAATAAAAAACGAAAAAAAATACACCTAGTGTTTTTGCCTTTTAATATATTATTGTTTATCTCTATACAGTACATGATTATTGAGTTTCAAGACACTTATTCACTTGGGATCTCAGGTTCACAGTGATGCTTTCATATGAATAGCCTTTTTATAAAAAATAATAATAACTAAAATTGTTATTATTTCTCTCTTATATATATATATATATATATATATATATATATATATATTTTGTAAGTTTTATTATTAAAATAATATAATTTTTTTTTATTTTTTTCAAATATGTAAAATCTTTATTTTTAATTAGTGTCTTTTTTAACTACCATTAATCATAATGAGAATTTTTAAATTGTTACAAAAAGTAAATTATTTTAATTAATATAATTTTAAACTTTTCAAAATTTTAAAAAAATAAATGCTGATATTTCTAAACTTTTGTTATCAATCAAATAATAATATATAGTAATCAGGGCAATATTTTCTTAATCAAATTGCTAGTGTCAAACAATAAACACTGATGATGACATTGTCTTTAAAGTAAAATGGGCACATGATAGTAAAAGAAAATTAGGGAGAGTTTATGTAGACGAGAGAGGGGAATTATTCTTGTAAGCATTAGTATGAGTGGAGTGAAGTAAAGTGACTTGGCTTAACGTGATTAGCTAATCTCATTAATTATGTTGGAAATGTATTGAAGTGTGCTTGAGATAGTGCTTCTGGATAAAAATGCTTCTGTAAAAAACAGTTTTTGTATAATGCTTCTTTAGGAACACATCACTGAAGTTTAACCATTTGTCTAAATTATTATAACTCATTTTGGATAACGCCGTGTGATAACTTTTTCCTAGAAAAATACTTGTTTAGTTTGTGTTTGCTCGGAGAAACATTCATCTTATTTGTCATTTAGATAGCTGTAGGCGATAAAGAGTTATGTAGTTAATTTCTAGATAGAGTTTCCTATAGAAAACACCATTCATGTTCTACTTTAAAAAAAAAAAAAAAAAAAAAAAACCTTACGACCAAAGATTGATTTTTCTTATAACGACCTCAGATTCGTCTACACTGAGTTTTTGTCACTGTATTGGTCTCCTTGTCAATGTAAAGGTAATATGAAAACATACTTTTTTATTCTTAACATTGTTATTTTATTTCTTGTTTAGATAGTGTCTTTGGTAAAGTTAGTTAATTTCTAGATAAGTCTCCTTAAATAAATCTCTCATGCAACCTTAATCGCATCCTTCTTCTTATATTGACTATTTGGTGTTCCAACTTAATATATATATATATATATATATATATATATATATAGTAAGTTTTATAATATTCTCGTGCTAGGTACGCATAAAGTTTTTTTTTAATTATAATTTTAGTATTTAGCACAATACTGTGGAAAAATTATAAGCTTATGAGTTTTTTAAGTTACGTAACATAACATGAAATGACTTTTAGCATGCCTACGTTATGCTGACCATCGTCGTGCTAAAGAGCATCATCCCATGCTGAATTATGGAGGAAAAAAAGCCATCACGCTCATAACCAATGTTGAGAAGGTTAACACAAACTGAATTCCAAAAAACCATGTTTTTTAATAGTACAATTGTGGTGAATATTTAACACATTCAAGTTCAGTATAAAATGAGGCCCTAAAGACCTTAATGTTACAAACTTTAGGCAGTCATTCTTATTTTGAATATAGTTTTTAGTTTTATTTTCATTGAAGAGAGCCTTTTACAGTTCTTGTAATTTCTATTTACTCTTTCTGTACTAATAATGTATAATTTAATTTTCCCTTTTATATTTTTAGTGTGCATGGGTAATTTATGCTTGATTGGTTACATTATTTAATTGATAAATGTTCTTTTACAAAATATTATTTTTTTAAATTGCTTTTAATCAATTAATTTAGCTTGGACAATTATAATTAATTGATATTAGAAATTAGAAATTTTGTATAATCAATCTTATTTCTAATTCTCTTTATATTTGTACTCAATATTTTTCTAAATATTATTTCTATATGATTAATTAAGAATAAATATTAGAAAATATCAATATTTATGACGAAAAGTGGTTAATTCATTATTTTAGAGAAATATATAATAGTTGATTGGAAACAAACCAAATTCCATATATAGGGGAGTTGTTAGAGAAAACACAACCCTAAATTTTTAGTAATGACTTAATCTTTTATTTAAAAAAAAAAAACTTATTATTAATTTTTTTAAAAACTGTTTCTACCTTTCTAAAATCGCTTGAATTACAAAATATCATCTCTTCAAGTGATAATCATATATTAAGCTCTTCGATAGGCAAAGACTGTTACCCTCGGTACCACAATTTAGTTGGTGTTATGGATGATAATCTTAGTAGTTACCAACAAATAAAGATGATGCTTAATAAATAATTATATATTTGTCATTATAGGTTTGTTTTTCACTTCTGTTAACTTGATTTTTATTGCGTGGTCTAACGAGGAATTAATGTTTAAAAAATATGATTTTTATTATTTAGAAGAAACAAAACATAAACCTTCCAAAAATATAAATTATTTAAGATATAGCGAAGTCAATAAAGAGAAACAAAACTTAAAATAAAAGTTTGTGATCTTTTAGATACTCGTGTACTTACCATCTTAACTTCATCAGTATAATAATAGTACAATCATTATATTTCATAAAATAATAAGAAAAATAAGGATAAACTAGTAAAAAAAAAAATTAACTTATAAGAGTGTAGGTAAAATGAACAATTAAAAATTACAATTCATGTACATACATCAATCTTAAATCCATTCTAATACTAGTACAAATCACATATAGATCCTTATACCAAGATATTCAATAGACGTATCCCAAAAGATTTGTCCTAAGTAGACTCTAGGAGAAACTAACATCTAATCCATTACTCAAGACTAAGAGAAAAAAACTAATCTAATACCCAAGACTTATATTACAAGCTAATATAAGAGAAATAATTAATCTCATACCCAAGATTTAGATTACCAAGAATATAAGAGATTAATAATCATTTATCTTATATTCATACACACTAAAATTGTTCACCATATGAACTCTCTTATCAACTTTTCACCACCTCATATGTGACTTTGATTATTAATAAGGTTTGATGATCTCAATTAAAACATAGATGTCAATATTTAATACACAATCAAGTTCCAACTCATACATTATTAAATGCATGATCTGAATTCTATACTTATTCCATTATCACATCACTACAAATGATTTAGAAATTTTACATTCCACAACATTCAAGAATATTTTTAACATAAGAAATAAATAATCAAATACCATTTTCAACATATTTATCCAATAAATAATGGAACAATTTCATCAAATAACATTCTTACAAAAAAAATTAAAACTTGGGACCACGTCCTTTTCATATCCAAATCTTTTAATATAAGCTATTATAAAAAACTTAAAATTACTTTTCCTTACCTAAAAAGCATTAAGGCAGTAACAATTCTAAAATCAAACAGTGATATAATTTCAAAATCTAAAATAAATTATCAAAACATAATAAAAATTTTAGTATATAATGAATATGAGAGAATCACCTAGCCTCTCAAAAGTTATTACCAAAACTTTAGAAAAATAAATAATAAAAAATATATAAAATAAATAGAAACTTATTTTATTTAAGAATGAGATAAAAATATTTCTTCCTGAGATATTACAAAGTAATCCGATTATGAAATAAAATAAAATAAAAGTATAAAGTGAGGAATTGAAAAAAAAAAAGTTAAAAGAGATACGAAGAGATGTAGAGAAAGAAAACTATGATGTCTGGGATGGGGTTTACAACTTGCTTGTATCTCGTAATTCACTTACATTTATTTGTTTTTAATGTTCTTAAAGCCTGACCCAAAATACTATTTGTGGCAATGATCAAAAGAATGTATGGCAAGTTTATGTTGTGAATTTTTGATTGAGTAATTACAGGTTTTTCTTTAATATTAATCTCTTATGTTAAATTATGAATTCTTACAAACCTTTTAGCATCAAATGAAAATTGCTCAGCCACATATTTTCATAGTCAATGAAAAGACCACTAATTAAGGACAGACAAAGGCTATTAACTATCTATACATAAACAAAGAAAAGACCATTAAGGAATCCTAAACAAGTTTATTCGTCTTAAATTATTTAAAGGGTAATCAATCACATCACTATTATACCGTTGTTAGGAAATGCAAAAGCAAAATATCTTTGGGAATATAACTTTTTTCTCTGTTTTATTGGGTATGTGGTGAAATCATAAAAAAATCTGCACTGTACATTTTGCGGTCATTAAGAGCTTCTGTAATTGGTTACGGAGTTTTGCCTCCCTGGTCCACACATTATGCTAGCTAGTACAGTCCCATTCCCATTTGGAACATCCTTTGTCGCTAACATCTTTGCATTTCTGGTTTCACCCCTAGTTTTCACTTTCCACCATATTCCACACATTATCAACAACAAATAATGTAAAATAAAACTCTGTTCACAGTGTACAGAATATGTAAAATATTACCAATCACATTTTTAGTAAAAGTACAATCATCCCAAGTTTCTTGATCAATAGATAGAACTGTTAAAATAATATTTAATCAACATAAATTACATCTCACAAGCATATATTAATTTATTATAAACTTTGAAATACTGAGTGGATCATATATAAATTTTATTATAAGCATATTGATATGATAAATGAAAATTAAAATGGAATAATGTCCAGAACTTAATGTACGTATTCAGCAGTACTACAAATCTCTTATTGCTCCATGGGTAGTGTCCCCATGCCCACACCCTAATCACGTGGGAGATCCCGTATGACCATTTTACACCAATTAGGTTAAGATGGAGGGCCACCCCAAATTGAACCCAACGAAAGTGGCAAATGAAAACAATGTTCAGGTCAAGCAAAATCAGGCAACCTGCGACCCTTGCAGTCTCAAGATATCTATAAAAAGTAACTGAATCATATCTTCAAGAGTTTCCTTTTTCATGTGTTTTCTTCATACTACTTCCTATAATTTGTAGAAGTTAGAAATTCAATCTCACTATAATTCTACTTTTTTTTAAAAAAATTGTGAGAATGTTCTAGAAATTAAGAGATAATAAAAGAAAATAAAAATTGAATGGTTGAAAATGTGAAGAGCCAAAAGGTAAGTTAGCACAGGATTATTGCGTTCCAACCAATGAGCACTGATATGGTTTTGTCCGTATCCAAAAATGTCCACCATTTGCCAGTTTGTCCTGTTTTTGAATTTTATTTTATTGTCTGACTTGATGTTTTGCTTTTAAAACATTGACAGTATAGAATAGTAAAATAGATATGGAGCAAGGATAAAATCTAATTTATGGAGAGAATCCAACCAATCATTTCTGTTAATAGTGTGTGGCACTGACTCTCTCACCCAAGTGGATGCCAAATTCATTTAGCCACCAAATATTGCCCCACCACCCCAAGGATCTACATTCTTCTTCTTCTTTTCTATTTTTATTTCCTCTTATAACAAATATATTCCTCTACTTTATCGAATATGTTTTGTATTCATTTTCGTACTTTATTTAGAAATCATGATCTCATTTTTGTCCCTCAAATGTTTCTTATTTTAATTTAAAATATAAATTAATATAGATGTGATAATATTATAGTACAAGTAATCGAAGAAAAAGAAATAGATGTGGGCGATGAAAAATTAAGGTGATGAAAGAGAAATCATGTTTAATTTTTTTACGGAAAGAAAGTGTAATATTCAAGATAATAAAATATTTACAATGACCTTTTAAGATGGTAAAATAAAATAATTTATTATATTAAATTTGACACTCTTTCTTCGATAAAAAATATTATACTCTTTATTTAAGGCATACTTTCATGTTCATTCCATTAATTATCGTCTTAACTTAACCAAGTAGTAAGAGATTTTTTTATTTGAATACTATGTATGGAGAAAATAGATTGCAAGAAATATTTGTGATCTAAAGGCAGTCAACGAAGTTCCATTCAGTCTAATACTGTAGAAAAAGTAATAAATAATTTGTTAAATTACTAATTTGAAATAAAAAAAGACATAGTTAAAACACAACTCCCCTGAACTAGTAAAGGCAAACAAAAAAAGATATCAGTGTCTCCCATGTTAGTTGCCAAACAGAGATTCAAAACAAGTATCGTATAAAGCCAATTACCCCGACTTCAGTGTTTTGACCAGCGTTTCTTATGTCTTGTTGGACAATATTAAACTGATATTGTGTAAATAAGATGAAAAATTTCTATTGTAATTTTTAGTTATAAAATAATGTAATTTTATTTATAAACTCGAAAATGATAATAATTATAAAAGGAATTCACAGTATATCTTTTCGACAATTTTTTTAGTACAAAATGTTTACAATATAAAAACAAAAATCACAACTACGTATATCCATTGAACCATAAAATATTGATTTAGTTTAGTTTATATTTTATATTAAACTTGAAAGTAACCGCATATAGTTTTTATATTTGATTTGCGTCATTATTTAGTGAAAAACTCATACAAATATCTCTAATTAACTTTACCATCTCTGTATGACTGTGATAGCCTATATAATCATGGGAACTTTTCTTATCTACATCTCTACCCAGTGTTACTCACTTCCCACCCGTACATGTAGAAGTTTACCGTGTCATTTATTTAATTATTAATGTCATGTTTATTTAATGAAATTATTAACTTTTTTAATCTAATAAGAGTTTGTATCTATAGATTATGTTATTAGGACGTGTAACATACAGTTTTTTTAGAAAGATATATAAACTCTTCATCATTATCTCAATTTTAGTAAGTTTATTCTCTATGGTAAGCATATATTGATTTATTAAAATAAAGCGTTATTATATTTCTTATTTTCAACAACTTACATTTTCTTTTTCTTTTATAAAAACATTTTCTAATTCTTTTATTATATAGAGCTTATGTTTCTAACAAGAAAGTTTTGGTAAAATTCAAGAAAAAAATCTTAAGGAGACAAATTTGAGGAAAAAAATCTTAGGATGAGAAATTTGAAGAAAAAATTTTAAGGAGAGAAAAAAAATAAAAAATAAATCAAATTACATAATCAACTTGAACCAGGAAATGATGCTTCCTTTGGCACAACCAATAAGGAAATAATCGTCCTCGTCACAGTCTCTGATATCATTCTTTTCTTTGTGCATTTCTTTCTTTTTTTGGGTCATGTCATGGTGCTTCCAAAACGATTATTACAACTACGACTATCTTTGGAGCATAAAGTTTTGTCTATATTATATGTAAGACGTTTGATTTTCAATGAAAAGATAAGAAAAATGCTCTAAAATATTGCTCCTCTTCTCACTTTCAAATTCTGATATACTGTATGCATGAACTTCTCAAAGCTAAACTACTTTTATTCGAGGTTTCTGGTCTATGTTGTGTACTGCTTTGTCTTACGTTTTCTTTCATCATGCTACATGTCCGTGTATGAGGCTAAAAGGAAGCAAAGGGTACGTTGTTGGTGGAAAGTCACATTTCGGGAAAACTTGCTCTGATACTGAGTGTACTAATTTTGCTGGAAACATGATGGTAGGTAGAATATATAAACTATGTAAATAGGTACAGAATTGGAACAAGTTCAATGTAAGAACATCGTTCATATATGCATATTAGTTGTTTTTTTTTTTTTTTTTTTTTTTTTTTCCAAATCTTAAGTCTGTCTATCACATATCTTTGCATCATCACTGTGGAGGGTATTTGTTGTTCTAAATAAACCAAATCATGATTATTAAGAACCCACCACCGTTTATGATTGATTACAAACATCGTCCTTTTTCTGTTATTTGTGCAACTCAATCAAACATACAAAAAATAGTTCCTTCTTCTGAAATGATTTAACATACTCACTTCGAATCAAAGGGGCATTAGAAATTAGAAACAGTAGGAAAACCAAGAAAGACGAGAGGAGATTTTTCTGTGTGTGTAAAAGAGACAGTAAATCAATTAAAACAAAATTTAACACAACTTAACATGGATATAAAGTTGAATACGATATTAATGTAACTAAAAAAACTCTCCCAATTTAAAAGACAGAAATTAAAAATATCTTAATTTAAAAAATATTAACAAGAGATTTAAACCTTTTAAATATATTGAATTAAAAATGCAACAGTATTCACATTGAGGAGCGTGTGTCTAGTCTAAGAATGTGACGCAGGAAGAAAACAATGATTTCCAGCATGGGCCTAGTTGATACGATTAAGGCCTAAAAACACGTTATACAGTACAGAAAAAGAATGATTACAGTAGGTATTCGCAGCAGAGGATTCATTCTGTGATTATTTTTCCACAAACAATAGACAGAAAACACGGTGTTTGAATTTATGGATTAGGGTAAGCAAGGCATGCATTTTAGGGTAAGAGAGGCAAGCACTTTCAATAACAGCAACAATATTGTATATGGTGTGAAATTAATCCTTCATTTATAGCAACCATGATATTTTAAATCGAATTTTTAGGAACCTGTATATGGTTTTGAATTCTTTTATGCAGAAACAAGTTAAGCTGATAAATTTATGCTTTGAGTTTTCATACCCATTATTCCCGCCGCTTCAATGCCTTCATGTGTATTCTATTACTAATTCGTAATTTATGGTTAATTTGAAGTTAATTATGTTTAGTTAAAACTACTTAGAAGTTATTTAGATTTCATCTTGTCTATAAACGAAATCTTATATGTTCAATGAGAATATCACACATTCATTAAATCTATTTGTAGAGATTTGTCTCGCATTTAAATAAGTTTTATGATATGTTTCTCAATATTTTCCATGGCTAACACTTTCTCTCGCTTCCCTTACTTTGTCGTTAACTACTATTGGATCAGATTGGATCCACATGTTGTGGCAATACAAAGAGCACTATGCTCATTGGGCTTTGTTTCTTCAAGCTATTATGTATGAAATGAAGTCTTTCAAGGCTTAAATTTAGTGTGTGTTTTTCTGGTTTTTGTGTTTTAATTGTTATTAGTGTAAACTATTTATTTGCTATTTTAATTTTTATTGAAAATTTTGATTGATCATTTTTAATATTTTCTCTTCTAACTTTTTTCATTTGAAAAACTTAAATCCAATTTTTTTTCTTTGAATTTAGTTCTGATCCTATTTCAACTAACGACTTCTTGATCATATAGGGTGTATATAGCAAGTGCTTACAGATTTTATTTTGGCGGATCGATTTTTTCAAAATTTATCTCAATTAAATGGAGTTTTAAAAGGAATCTATATTTTATTTTATTTTTATATTAAAAATGATTCTATAGTAAAGATATAATATACTCTTAAACATATGTTGAAGAAACTTTTAAAAAAGGCTGACTTCAATGTAATATAGAAGATCTTATTTTAAAAAAAAAAAAATATAATATAATATAATATATAATATATGAAGTAAAAATACATGGGTTTTATTTTAATTGAAACCGATTTACCAAAGACATAATAGTGTAAGAAGAAAAAAAATACAGTTAATCTCTAGTTAGGTTTGAAATTTGTTCAAGTTAAAACTCAATTCATAGATATATTAGTAAGGTTGAAAGAATAAGGTGTATTTAATGAATTAATTTTATTTGGGTAATATAGGGGTTGACAACATATATATGCATTAATTATAGTTAAGGTTATGTTTTATCTAAATTTACTTCACTTACCAAAAATGTATACAGTTATTTAGTGCGGTATATAATCTGTATAAAAAAAAAATACTTACCCACACATTAACGATTCTATTGTGTTACGATTATACATGAGATTTGAATTGTATCTAATATATAAACTTATAGGATAACCCTAAAAAGTAACTATAGAGTAAAAGTGATATAATTAGAATGACACATGAATATTTTATTAGTAAATTTAAAAATTCATATAAATAGAAAAATCAGTTATTTAAGTTTTATTTTAATATAAACATCATCTTTATAGAGTACATCTCAATTTTCTCCTATGTCTTCTCTCTTGATTTTTGACCCCGATCGGTGATCGTAGGTCATCTTTGGACGACTCTTGAAGGCGATTAGAGTAAGACTGCCTGATGAGAAGTTTGTTTATAGTAAGTTCATTTTTGCCCATTTTTCTTTTAGAGTCAGATTAATTTTTCTGTTTACTTAGGTAGATAGTGTATGCATGTGGTGTTTTTATCTTCAGGATGAGTCTTTGTTAGTTCAGGATCCTAGTGACGTGGTCATATCGTTGATCAAAACTCTTGGTGTAGGGACTATCCTGCTATTTAAGAACTTGAAGCTCTTTGTGAGTTTTCTCCTTCTAATCAAGTAAAGGAAGCTAGCTTGCATGTTTTACTAGATGCTAGTTTTAATTTCAAATAGAACTTAGGTTAGAAGACTTGTGGGTATGACGTGATTATAATTAATTAAATTGAGTATGATGTATATAATTTTTATAACCTAGTTTTGTTTTTATAGATTATTATGGGAAAGAATGTCAGAATGTGATTATGTATGTATAAATGTTATCAATAAGCATATAGATTGAAACTTTGATGGAGTTATTAGGAAAGCTATAGTAGACTATATCTTAATTTCATTAGGATTTTTAGTGTAGGAGAAATGTATGTTGAAGTAACTTGATTTCTTATGTTCAAATTTGTATAGGCCTGAAATTGAGTATATTAAGAAAATCTATAATATGTGACCTGTAGAATGTCAATCTTAATTAAATTAGAGTTTTTAGTGCAGGAGAAATGTATGTTGAAGTAGCTTGATTTCTTACGTTAAAATCTGTAAAGGTCTAAAATTGGGTATGTTGTTGGCTTGAATTGTTTTGAGGATGTGTTTTAACTTTTGTATAAATAATTATATTAGAATTGGAGTTTGAAAATTGATAATTATGTGATGAATAATTGTATACATATGATATGGGAATATACATGATATATGATTGATTAGCTGAATGGTGAGTAATAGATTATATAATAATAAGATGTTATGGTTGAAATCAATACATAATATTTTCAAAAAATAAAACATCCATGTCAAGATTATTAGAACTAACATTGTTATTGAGATTCGTCTAGAAGTAGATATCTTGACTTTACTGGTAGTTTAGAATTATATAGAAGAAGACTATCAGATGGTGAGAGTCGAAGGAGGTTCATATGAATGACTGCGGTTTAAAGTATAGCTGGTCAGAAAAGGTCATATGGATTAACTCTATCATACAAGGACGATTGATGGTTTCATGTTAGAGCTGTGTGATATGGCTGGAAGCTGTAAGTTGTATAACAGGTGTAAATCTCTGGATCTATCTTAATGCATGAGTCTTCTGGAAGTAGAGTCAACTGTCTGTGTAATTCAGTTAGTGTCATGATGTGAAAATGTGTTTTCTAATATTTTAAATGTTTCATGAATGTGTTATATTTAAATAAATAATAATATGAAAGTTTTAAATGTATCATACCTAAACAAAATTCTATAATTATGTTATTTTAAAACATCTCTAATCTATCCTTTCTTTTGTGCTGCTTTTTTATTTGTAATGATCGTATAATATACGTGAGCATATGGTTTAACATATGATAAAATGTTACAAGAAATTGTTGAAGTGTTTTTTAAGTCATTTTAGATAACTCTCTTAGTAAAATAATATTGTAAAAATAGTTATACTTTGATAACCACCTGACACACACCCACTTAAATATGATATTGTAGGAGTAGTTATATTTTGATAAATATGATATATATATATATATATATATATATATATATATATATATTATGATGATAGTTATTAGTTTGAGATATTTTAGAATATTACAATTCAACTCTTCTTTCTAACTACCTTAATAAGATAATAGTTTTAATAATAATCATTGTTGTAATGGATTCTTTTTGACATTATTTCAATTTTATAACGGTCTCACACCTACATTAAATTAGAATTCTCTAATTACAATTTATGAAATAGTAGTCTAAGATCATTTTTTTAATTTATAAAATAAAGACTTAAAGTATACTAAGCAATTTTTTATCGATCACTTAAAATTATTCTAATTCATTATAAAACATAAAAATCATTCTAAATCAATCAACTATATAACGTGTAAAAGTTATTAGAATATGACAATTACCCAAAGTGCTATGAATGTGGTGAGTGCATCAAAGTTTAACAAACGTGTCTCCATGAAAAATTATCACATAAACTAATTTATGTTATATTCATAATATCGAGTTAGTATATTATATAATGGTTCAATATGAACATAATTAATATAATTAATTAATATAAAAGGTATAAACAATATGTATTTAATTCAATTAAATAACTTATGTACATGTGAGCTTGAACTTGGCATATCTTTCAAAATATTTTATTATATTTAGAGTATGCACTTTTAGGAAGGAAAAACACAAATGGAATTAAATGATCCTTTCTAAGAACTTTTTCTAAGGGCAAATTGATGGAGAGGGAGGAGACTTAATTATTGTCTTCAATATACAATTCCCATTGGCTTATGAATTATTTAATGTTTGGGACAATAACAATGAATTTCGGATAAGAACACAACCTAAAATTCCAAAAGAGAAGGCAGCGGATAAAATAATTAATTAGTTATTGTGTTTTAAAGTTAATCCAAGTCTTGAATATGTTAACTGTAATTTACATTCAATGTCATTTTGGTATTTAAATCTTCTTTTGTTGTTTTTTTAATATAAAATCTAATTATTTTAATAATATTGTATCCTTGGAGTCTAATTATCAAATAAAGATATGAAAAAAAAAAAGAAATGTAACTTTATCAAAACTCATTGTTAACCTCTCATTATAGTAACATAAATTTCATAGTTCATATCGTTAGTTAAATACAAAAGTCTAACAATGAGAAAAAAATAGTTAAAAAATTATATTTTAGAAAGTACAGCAATAAAACTTTATATAAGAAGAATTAAATAATAAAATAATTATATTATAGAAATCATTCATATTTAATATAAAACTAGTTTTACAAATTAATATTTATTATTTTTATGATTTTTTTTTTGAAATATTATATATTTATACACAAACATATTTTAAAAATAATTATTTTATAGTTTTCTATTTTATACTTAATTTGGTACTAATTAAGAATTTTAATATTAATTAAATTAAATTAATATTCTTGATTTCATAGAATAAATAATTGCATTGCAATTCCTAAATTACCTTAAACATAACGATATTTTTAAAATAATAACATTAAATAAGCCTTATTTATATATATATATATATATATATATAATTCCATTTATATCAATCTTAATTTAGTGTTATTTACGTAGTATCTATAAGTATAATGTAGTATAATTTAGAAATTATTTTATGAAATTAAAACCATTTAACTAATATTAAATTTTTTAATTAATTTGAAATTGGACATGAACTTAAAAAATTATAAGTTATTTATTTCTTAAAATTATTTTTGTGTATGAATTATAAGTCTTTAGGCTTAATTAAGTTTAGATATTTTCAACTGAGTATCTATTTCTTTTAGATATTTTATCATTTGATTTTAGATATATTCTCACTTCAATCTTCTCGATTTGCTCTTTGAGAGTGAATTGACTAAGAGTTAGGAAGAAATGACTAAATAGGTAAGTTAGAAAATAAAAAAAAAGTACAGAGGTAATAATCAAACATATTGCTTTTAAAATATTATAAAAATAATACTTAAAAAATATTTTGATATTAAATAATTAAATATTTTATAATCTATTTATTTTATCATTTTAATTTAAATAATATAAAATCTTATTATTTTAATCCTTAGTATTAAAGTTTACTTAAATGACAAAGGTAACATACAAAAATATCACATTATTATATATAATATATGCTGTTCTCTAATGATGAGATATTTCATTATATAAATTTATAACAATGTTTTTTCAACTGAAACAAAAATAATAAAATTTTATATTACATAAATTAAAATAAATAAAAAATTAAGAAGCAAAATGGGCAAAATGGGGAATAGAATTCTCCTCCACAACCTGCTCTTATTTCAATATCTTATCGTCATCACTTTGGAACTTGTTTCTCTTCCACGGATCCCACTCCACAACTATGATGAAGTCAATCTTCCCAGTTTTCAGAAACAAACCATTTTCTCTCTCAACATCACCTCTGAAACCCTTCAAGGTTTCCGTCAAACCCCCACCCCCAGATTTTGATTACAGGCGAGAGATCTCGGAGGAGTCCAGAGCCGCCATAGCCGATTCTCACCCCGAGTTGCTAGACTTAGCCGACAATGGGAGCTTGGTCTTGGTCCAGAAGAAGAGGTTTGGCCCAGTCCCCTCTTGGAGGACCGAATTCGTGGAACCTGAATTCATTTGGTTGATAGGAACTACCCACGTTTCCAAGGATTCGGCTATGGAGGTAGAACGCGTGGTTCGTGCTTTGAGGCCTGATAATGTTGTTGTTGAGCTCTGCAGAAGCAGGTAACCACAACCACTGCTGTTATTTTGCGGTTTCATTATTCATCATGTCTCAAGAATTAGTCTTAATATGATTTAGTACATTAACCATTAAGTATGTTTTATAAAACAAACTTTTTCTTAAATTATGTTTACTTATTTTCACAGCTTTTTAAGGTAAAAAATATAGAAAATCAAACTATTTGAAGTTGTTTCATAAGAAGGCTTTGAATGAGATTAAGGCTTCTCTTGATGGAGAATGGTGTGTGTGGGTCGGTGGTGCTGCAGTTCCACGGCCGCGGGAGCTGTTTGATAGAAAACTGTGTGTTCTAGTGGCCAATTAATCATACTGTTGTTTTGTGTGTATGTTTTGATTGGATTCTAAAACTATTACACTATTTAAATTAATTATCTTATAATAATGTAATTAATTTAAACACTATATCTGTTGTTATGCTAAAATTAATTATTTTAAAAGACAAAGTGTTAACTGTTTCAAAGTTGAAAGATCAAAACATAAACATTAATAAAAATATTAAAAAAAAAACTAAAATAAAAACTTTAGCATGTACTAAACGACTTGAAGAGAAAGACGAATGAAGGGATGTTATAGATTTTATTATGATTGACAATTCAAAACGGAACAAAAATCCCCTTAAAAAACAATATAAGAAAGCTGTTATACAAGCAGCTAGCATTCATCATCACCTCAAAATTATTTTTTTACAAAGGTTAATTAATGAATAATATACTAGTATCTTTTGTGAAAAAATTGAGAGGATCTTAACATTGATTACTACATAAATAATATAGGATACATCACTTTTCAGATTGAGTGTGACTCTAATACATATATCAAGATTATAGGATTAATGATTAATGTAAAATGTGATATATATATATATATATATATATATATATATATATATATATATATATATAAATAATGATATTTTAAATTCTCTACTAGATGAAGAATCATGTTAAAGAATTCATGTATATATAGTTCTTAAAAATGTAGACTAGTTTAAAAAGAGATAAAGATGAGAGTTGTTTAAGAGAAAAATCAAATTTGCATACCAAGAAAGTCATGAAAACTAATAGTTTACCATAATGAATATGAAAAAAAAAAACAAAAAAGAATAAAAA
>Ga0209489_105717_pt1 | contig 21127 bp, 10 predicted proteins | sample SiratrowhiteBW_FD_187527 | JGI IMG/M metagenome (GOLD analysis project Ga0209489, IMG submission 187527) | Root nodule microbial communities of legume samples collected from California, USA - Siratro white BW (SPAdes) (version 2) | ecosystem: Host-associated > Plants > Roots > Nodule | place...
TTTTTTATTTTTTTTTATACATTAATTTGTTATTTTTTTATATTTTTTTATTAGTGTTTATATATTCTTATTTTTAAAGAAAAAAAAAGCGAGGAAAAGTTCAATTACCTAATAATTGGAAGAAAAAAAAAACATTTTTTTTAGTTGCCTTATTAGAGATGTCGAAAATTATGTCACAATCTTGATGTCATGCATATTGAAAGAAAAAGTGTTTGTAACAATCTTGATGTCATGCGTATTGAAAAAAAAAAGTGTTTGTAACTATATAGAGGAATATTAATGGATCTCGAAAAAAAAAGACAAATACAATATAAACTTCGATTTGATCTTGCCCATATGGGTAAACATGTAGAGCTTCATTTGACCATGATTGAAGAAGGAAAATACACATTTTTGTATGCATGTTATACCATGCCATCTCAAGAAAAACATACATTTTGTGAATTTCTAGTTGATTTAAAGATTTCTAATGGTTACTCATCCAATATTTCTCAATGTATAGATGTTCAAGGAGAGAAAATATATGGGATGAAATGTGATGATTGTCATGTATTTCCACATCGCTTTCTCCCTCTTTCAATTTGTGGTGTTCTTCGAAATGAAGTTTGTGAGACCCTAATTAAATTCAGTTCTTTTTTTTACAGATATATGCTTTAAAACATTGAGTTTAGGCACTTTGCACTTGCTAGAAAAAAAGTATAGTTTTGACATTGTGTAAGTTGGAGAAAATATTCCCTCCTTCCTTTTTTGACATAATGGTCTATTTGCCCATTCACTTGGTAGATAAGGCAAAGATTGTTGCCCCAATGCAGTATCGTTAGATATATCCAATTGAAAGATAACTTTGTAAGCTCAAATCATATGTAAGAAATAAGGCTCGTCCAAAAGGATGTATTGTTGAAACTTATGTTGCAGAAGAGGGTGTGCACTTCTGTTTGAGATATTTGGATGGAGTTGAGACAAGATTAAATAGATATGGAAGAAATTATGAAGGTTATTTACAATAGGTTAATAAATCAAAGTTTAAAATTTTTCTACAAGATGGAAAATCATTGCATGCAAAAAAATATGTGAGTTAAATGTAGTATAACAAGAGTAAGCAAGAAATTATGTTTTCCAAAATCGTGATGAAGTCTCGCCTATTATTTAGTAAGTAATTTTCTTAAATTACACATTTATATTATTGTGGTTATATGTAATTTATTATAACTGTGTGTTTTATGATTAGACTACACAAACAAGAATTGCAGAAAACAAATTCACAAAATGTTAAACAAAGACAATAAAATGAACTTTTTTCAATTGTTCAAAAAAACATGTAAGAATTATTTAAATCTGTTTGACTATTATTAAATAGCTTAAGAACATTTATCCTATTATTTTTTAATAGGTTGGGCTTTTGAAAAGAGAAGGCGACACAAGAATAAATGAGTCATTATTCAACTTGGCTTGTGGACCAGATTCACTTGTTTTTTGATATACAAGTTATGTGATAAATGGTTTGAGATTTGATGTAAATAATCGAGATATGTACTTGAAATCACAAAGTAGTAGAGTTTTAGTTAGAGGTGATGAGAATATAGGAAATTTGAACTACTTTCGTGTCTTAAAAAATATTATTAAATTAAGTTACTCTGATGAAAATAATGTTGTTTTATTTAAATGTGGTTGGTGGGGTGTGAATTCCAAGGGGAGAGGATACAAAGAAGAAAAATATTGTTTTATTCTTATTAATAGTAAATGTAAATTGAGGACTAATGAGTCATATGACTTAGCTAGTCAAGCTCAACAAGTGCATTATGTTAAAGACACCAAAGACCCTAATGGCTAGTAGTAGAGAAAACAAAGCCTTGAGACTGGTATGATATACCAGAGGAAGTTATAAATGAGGTGTGTTAAGAAAACAAAGACATTGACTGAATTTCATTTGCATCTAATGCGTCAAATAATGAGCATAAGTGTTTTTTGGATAGAAATGACTTAGCCCAAATTACAACTAATATAAATCCAATGATGCTTATGAAAGTTATTGGTGATGACGACAAAGAAAGTGATTGTAATACTGTAGAAAATAGCTCCAGAATAAAAACTAACCTAGAATTTAGCTTTAGAGATAAATAAGATAATACCTAAATATTTTTTTACTTAAAAAGTTGTTTAAATAAAAATTAGTTATTTAGTTTTTATTTTATAATAACCACCAATTATCTATAAGAAGATATTTTATTCATAAAAACTATCAACTCTCTCTCTCTAAAAAAGTTGTTATTTCCCTTTTATTTGTCTTCTCTCTAAAATTTCACCTTCCTTCCTTATCAAATTGATGATTAGAGGTTGTCCCTAGATTCCTAATGTTGAGTAAAGCAAGAGTGTTCGATCAAATTCTTGAACAAAGTTAGGTTGTCCGTGATTTTAGGTTTTCAAAAGTCCTTTGAGTACCTCTACTTTATAAAGGAAAGGGAAGTTAGTTGCATGTTTTTTTTATAAATGTTTGTCTCCTTTGAAATAGAAATTTATCTAGAATGATGATATTTTAGTAAGGGAAGCCAATTTAAATGTTTTTAATGGATATTGTAATTATTTATTTTATTGAATATGAATTGGATGAATTTGAAATAAATTGAATTGAATGAATTTGAAATAAATTTGAAATTCACAAACGTAGTACCAATGTTTGTGAATGATGTGGTGTGTGATCGAGACATAGTATCTTCAGAAAAAGAGATACCGTGGTGAGATTATTATGATGTGCATTGTTTGGGGATTCGATCTATCTAAGGAGGTATCTTGACTCTACTAATACATTGCATTCGTATAGATGAAGATTACCAGTTAGTAAAGAGTCGAAGGAGGTTCATATGGTCATGTCCGAGGTTTGAAATATGAGTTGATCGGAATATGACATATGAATTAACCCCTGTGCATATGGGAACTGTACCTGAGATTGAGATAAGAATTGATCAGGACAGACTATATCCAGGGTATGAAATATGAGCTGATTAGAACATATGGATGGTATATGGCAGGTACAAACCTCTAAGTCTAACTGAATGCATGAGTCTTCTAGAAGTAGAGAGTCTAATGTCTTTCTATGTGAGATGATTTATCAAAGCTTAATTTGTTGCTATTTGGTTGAGATAGAAATTTAATTTATGAAAATATATTTTTTTGAAAACTCTCTACCTAACCCTTCTTTTTGTGTGGTGTTTGTTTTATTTTTAGTGATAGCGTATTACACATGAGCAGGAATTGACAGGTGAGGTGACTTTTTAGTGAGCTGATGAAGAAGTTTTATTTTATTTTATTTCATTTTGTATTTGTCCAAAGATATTTTTAATAAATTTTATGTGGAAAAATATATTTTAAAATATATGATGAATCTATGGATATTTATATTCATGTTTATTATATAATTATTATGCAATAAAGTTCCTATTATATGAAAAATATGTATACAAGTATTGATTTAACAGATGATGAAAAAAACAATATTATTTACGAAGATAATAGTGATAATAATTTATTATAGTTTTATATAGTTTTAAAATATAAATTTTGTTATTAGGTATGTTTATTTTTTTTCAATGATCTAGATTTAAATAAATCATATCTTTCTGTTTTATTTCCATCCATATATATATAATAGTTTGGTAATTCAAATTTTATATGTTATATTTAAATTTGAAGTGAATATATTATTTATCAATATCATGAAGTATAAAGATATAAATTGGTGGATAAAAATATCAAAACAAGTATTATTATAATTGTAAAATGTCACAACTAATATAAAATAGGGATAAATTTAATATCTTGAATTATTTAAAAAATAATAATGACTTACGAAAATAAAATCATAAATTCAAATGAATTTGTGGCATAAATATTATTGTAATTTTAAAGTAGCATAGTGAGAATAAAGTTGTATCATTAGAAGGTCATAAGTTTAAATATAAAGTAGAATAAATTTAATATTTCTTAATAACTACTAGTAATATAATAATAATAAAAGTTAATATTACATAATTACTGTTAATTTAAAAACATTCAACAAAAAATTTATTAATTATATTTTTTTCAAATAGAAAAATAATTTTATTATATCATATTTTATATTAATGAGTAATTATTTGTAACATTTATATTTTTTTATTTTTAATGAATTGTTTGTGACTAATTAAAAAATTGTGACATATAATATATTAATAGTGATAAATTTTATATTTATAATTGTAATTATCAAATTTAGAATAATATAAATTTAATATTTTTTCTTAATATAAATGAATGTATTTATAACTTTTCTATTTATGTTAAGTATATAAATTTATGACAGGTTATTATTATTGAAAAAATTACTAATTAATAATTAATAATTTTTCATTAATAATAAATAATTATTCATCTATAATTATTTAATAAATTTTATATTAATTATATTCTTATTATAAGAAAAATAATTTTATTATATATTATTTTTAGTAATTAGTTATTATATGTAATTTTTTAATATAAATATTATGATATTTTCTTAAGTTTGTTATTATTGTAAATAATATTTGTGATAAATAAAGATAATATATAAATAGTGACAAAATTTATAATTTTTGTGGTAAAAACTTATTTATTATAGTGAAACTTCTATAAATTTTCAATTGTGTTGAACTTTGAACAATCAATTGAGATATAAATTTTCAATTGTATTGAACTTTGAACAATCAATTGAATCTAGTCTCAATTGATGTCTTTGATTTTAAACAAATCATTAATATGTAATAAAAAAATCTGAATTGTTTCTATATAAACAAAACTTGAACGGGTAAGAATCAATCATAATTTGTAAGAAGAAATATTAACGGGTAATTAATATTTATATGAAAATGTCATGTAACAAGGAAAAGATGAGTTAAAAAAACTATTTTGAATGACATAAAAAAAAATCACTATATAAATGAGATTAGAATATGTCGTTCTATATTCTGAAATCAAATTAGAAAAAAAAAAAAATGAAATTCTCTTTCGTTCTGTTCGTTGTGCTTGTCCTTTCTATTGGCATTGGTATGTTTTGTTTCTCATTTACTTAAGCTACTCAGTGATTTAACTTTACAAATGTTAGGTCAACCTTCTTTTCACTTATAAAAATAAGTAATTTTGTATGTGTTTGTCTACTATATTTTTATTTTGAAAATAAATAATTTTAAAAAAGAAATTATATATACTTTTGAAATATTTCTTAAAAAATTATTTAAAATAAATTATCTGATATTCAGAGTTTATTTTGGTTTTAGAATATGTTTGTGAGCATAATACTGATGGTTTAATACTGAATATGTGACAGAAAATGAAGGGCCCATGAAAGTGACAGAGGCAAAAGTGTGTGAAGTTAAATTATATGATTACTGTGAAAGTGATAATTGTTTTGTGGATTGTCCCAAAAAGTATGGAAAAGGAGCAAGTGCTCACTGTAGTTTGCAAGGTGATTGCTTATGTGATTATCCATGTTAGACTTCTCATCTTCTTTTGCAATATTTCTAGATCAATAATACTGCAAAAGATAATTTGTTGTGAATTCAGCAGGTCATGTAGCAAAGAGAATAAAATATATCTTTTATAATTGTATTTGTTCTTCGTTTCCTAGTTTTTTAGATTGTGATTATTTTTTATATAATGGATATATGCACTAAAAAATATATTTTGTGATGGCAGTTTATGAAAACAACCAACTTATTATAATCAGAATTTTGTGATATACAGTAAAATAATATCTATAATGGATTATTGTTGTCATTCGCAATTGAGTCACGCATATAATCAAATTAACTAAAAAATTTGTTAGCATCTTTCTTCAACAAACTCTTTTAATAAATAATAAAAAATATTAATAAATATCTGTATTTTTTCTAACAAATATTAAATTCGTTATAAAAAATTAAATGTTTAAAAAAAATGTGTTTAAAATTTTTTAAAATGACTAAAGTTTAAAAATACAAATATAAATAAATTGTCTTCTTAAGAGTAGAGTTTTAACAAAGGCATATAAAAATGTAATTTTAGGCTGTCCTAATAATTTGTCTTTCACGTCGTCAAGTTTTGAGAGCTTAGTTACATTATATTCAAATGAAAATCAATTGGATAGGCACAGACTGTTTTTTCTTTTTATTGCTACATGACAGAAATTTATTTTAAATTTAAATTGGCTTTAAATTTTGGACACTGCATTCATAATATTTAATAGAATTAAATATTGCAGCTAATTCTTTGACCTGACTTAGGATTGTTGTCAGAGAATATATAATGCAGTTGGTAATTATAATTAAATGAAAATTAAAAATGTAATTTGCTAGCTGATTTTAGAGAATCAATTTAAATTAAAAGGTTTTAAATTCTTCAAAGTCACGTCTTTTATATAGCTAATCAGGCTGTTAATGTCTTTATCACATCAATTTGTAATGAGCTAAATTAATTGTTATTTATTATTTTCAATTCAAATTATAATCAATTTAAATTATGATCAATTGTCAGATATTTTGTTTCAGCTGAAATTCTAAGAAAACTAATAAAGTATTTTGATTACTGCATTACTTGGCTATATTAAAAATTTTGAAAAATTAGTAATTGATTTTAATAACAACATTATTCGATCAAAATCAAATCAATCTAATAGAAATAATTGTGTTAAGTTAGGAATTTTTTATTTTTTTTAAATGTTCTACTTTTAAAAATCTGCATCAGGGTGTCACTGAATGCTTAAGTAATTTGATTTATATAATTTTTGAAAAGTCGTACGGAAATTTTATTCAATTGTTTTTGAATTTGAATTAAAATCTAGCACTACTATTCAAACGTTGAAAAGTGATTAACTGATTAACTTATTGATTTATTTTTTTATTAAATTAAATCAATAAATATGTATGTTTTATTGTGGTTCGAATTTAATATTTGATTTACCATATACTTTGAGTTGCTAAAGTACCAAATTCTGCACATTAATTGAATGCTTGGGCCACTCACCTTTTTAATATATGTGAAGCTAATTGGAATTGATTAATATATATTGTAATGTTTTAGAATATATATTATAATTAGAGAGAGGTTTTATTGAAAATATGATATATTGTTTACGTTGCCAAAAAAAAAATTGCTTATTTGACTGCTTTCATAATTTATTATATTAATTGAAATTCAAATGGATATACTATGTAAAATTAAAACTTTACATTGATTGAAATTATCTCACCATATTAATGTTTCTAATCAACATATACTTCCTGATTGAAATACAAACTTGCGCTAACGTTCAAAATGGTTTAAAGTTGTTCGAACTGATTGTTATAATTTCATGGAAACAATGTAAGATTCTTGATCTAAATACATTTGATCTTTGAGAGAAAATAAAGTGCAGTGAAAAGTTTAAAATTATATTTAAGCTAGTAAATTCTTGCTAAGGTAAATTTTGAGCTTTTTTAATGAATTTTTCTCAAGATTTATAATGAGGTTGCCTTTATTCGATAATAATATAAATCTTCCTCGCCTAAAAGTTTTAATGTTCGAGGATTTTATGCTTTGATAAATTTGTTGTTATGCAGTAATTTCTGAAAGGCGAATCCATGGCCATCGAAAAGAGTGTAACCCTAGATGACGGAAAACTTTTAAAAAGGTCTTTTTAAAATAGACAATTTAGAAAACTTTAAAAGATATAAAGGTGCAGGAAGAACATATCGATATGCAGGAAGAAGCTTCTATATATATATATATTAACATTATCACATACATATTCTATCAATATAATATTTTATTTTATGGTAGCTAAAGAGTAATTTTATTTAGGTTGATTGGATGATGATACATATAAAATTAGAGTGATAAGAGTCAATTACAAAAGTAGGTACAAATGCATGCTCCTGTAAAATCGCATTTTCCTCTTCCAGACGATCCATGTTTACTGATGCAATCGCTGGTACACTTGCTTACTGCACAATTCTTAGGATATAGGGTTTCAACGCATGTTCTTGCTTCTACCACTTTCAATGGCCCTTCTTTTCCTGTCACACAATTTTTCATTATTCAATCTCAATCTCACTAACTTACTTCAAACCAAAATTTTACAATAACTTACCAATCTCAATGGAAGCAACAAGCAGAACCATCAAAAGTAGACTCATCGTAGTTTTCATCTTTGATCTTCTTCCTTCTCTTCAATCTATCTGATGCCTTCTTCATCCCAGGGTATGCATAAACATATATATACCATTTTATGTTCTTCACTCTTTTTAATAAATTTAATGTTTTACCTTTTTTAATAAAATAGTGCTATTTCAGGAATTAAAGGATAAAGAGTGATATTAAGGAAAATAAAAAAATAAAAAATGTTATTGAAAGAAATAAAAATTAAAAAAAGTGTCAATTAAGTAAAAAAATCACTTTTTTTTTTTATCTCATTAGTATCTTTTATTTTTTATTTCCTTCAATAACACTCTTTATTTTTTATTTTCTTCAATAATATTCTTTATTTGTTAATTCCTAAAATAGCACTTTTTTATTTTCTATAATAGCACTTATTTTTTGTAATAGTTATTAAAAATTGTGATTATTAGTTTATTAAAATTAAGATAAAAAATAATTAAATTCAATTAAAAAATACAAAGAAAATAAAATGAAATATTTTATAGGTTTTTTAACTAATTAATTATAATAGGAAAAAAATGATAAATTATTTTATTTTATATTTTATAATAAATATAAATTTGGCATAATAAATTATAATAATTTTGTGAGTGTATTTTTATATTAAAATTGATATTGGAAGAAAAATTTATAATAAATTATAAAATTTTTATTTGAAATAAAATTTATATTTTTAGTTTGTTAAAAAAAATATCCAAATAACTAATGGCAAAAATCAAACAAAATTTCGATAAAGATAAAATTTGATTTTTGATAAAGATAGAATTTGGTTTTTGGTAAAGATAAAATTTGATATTTTGTTAAAGATATCATTTGATTTTTTTATAAAAAATAAAATTTGATTTTTGATAAAGATGTAATTGATTTTTTTATAAAGAAAAAATTTGAGTTTTGATAAACATAAAATTTATGTTTTATTTCATATAAAGTATTTCTTGTACCAGGAGTGAATCTATGATTATCATTTATTTCTCTTTACCTATTGCATCATTTCAATAATTAATAATTTTTAAGTAATAAATATAACATTTAAAAGCAATTCATAAATAAATTAAATTTTATTTAAAATTTTTAAACCATTTAACTAATATTTATTTGAAAAATACTTCAATAATTTTATTTATTTTTGCTATTAATTATTTATATATATTTTTAACAAATGAAAAATATAAATTTTAATTCAAATAACAATTTTATAATTTATTATAAATTTTTCTTCTAATATCAATTTTTAATAAAAAATACAACTAGTAAATTATTATAATAAAATATAATCACAAAATCATAAAAAATAAATAAAAAATAAAAAATATAATAATTATAATGTACTTATTATACATTAATTAAAGAATAAAAATAAAATAGAAGAGTGTTATTTATGGAATTAAAAAATAAAGAATGTTGTTGAGAGAAAGAAAAAATAAAAAAGGAAATAAAAAATAAACAAATGCTAATCAGGTAAAAGAAAAAAGTCCTTTTCACCTTCAACATATAAATATTAATAGCATAACATTAATTACATGTTACAATTTACAAATGTAATAATAAAATTTTAATATTTATATAAATACCTTGTTAATGAGAAAAATTACATCAATAATGATAATAATAATAATAATAAAAATAATACTTATTCTTATTATTATTATTATTATTATTATTATTATTATTATTATTATAATTCATCTCATGCTATGCATGAACATATATATTCCATTTTACGTTCTTCACCTTTTTAAATAAATTTAATACTCTTTTGACATTCTGTATCCTCCATTTATATATAACATTATTTAAACACACTATATTAAACTAATAAAATAAATAATATTACTGTGTGTTAAATATATATGGCTTAAACGGATACCTTTATAAATATTAATAACAATTGCACGTTACAATTAAGAAATTTAATAAAAAAACGTTTTTCTAATATTTATACAATACCTTATTTATATATATACCAGTTAAGGTTCTTCACTTTTTTTAATGAATTTAATACTTTTTTCACCTTCTGTAACATCATTTATAAGAAATATATATTACATTATTCAAACACATAAATGAATATAATAAACAATTTTACTGTGTTTTAAATATATATAGCTTAAATATTAATAACATAATTAATTGCTCGTTACAATTTACAAATATAATAATAAAATTTTAATATATACCTTATTAATGAGAAAAATTACATTAATAATAATAATATAATTATTATTACTATTATTAACAATCTGTAAGAAAAAAAAATTGAATCAGATTATAAATATACGTAAAACTTTCAACTACTGCATTAAATAATTACTAATCTTATTATTATTATTATTATTATTATTTATTATGATTGTTATTATTATTATTATTAATAATAAAAATAATATTAATAATGATAATAATACTATTATTAATAAAAATAATAATACTAATAATAAATTAATAACATTAATAATAATATTAGTAATATTATTATCATTATTGATATTAATAATATTATTAATGTTATTAATAATTTTAATAGTAATAACAATAATAATAATAATAACATCAACAATAAAATTAATTATTAAATTATCTATTATGTAAATAATTTTTTACAAATCTGTATTATTTACGAATATGTATTTATATATAACTATTTATAATTTTTTAAAATAAAATATTTAGATAATTATCTACAAATTTATATTTTGACTTGATATAAATTATATTTAAATAAAAAGTGTAACAATAACTATAAATTATATTTAAGAAATATAAACTATAATAACTTTACTATTATAATTATTATAATTCTCAGCTTCAGCTTCATGCGTTTTCTTTTGTGCTGATTACGATAAACCAGTCTTCAAGAAAAATATACTTTTTAGCTTTGGTAGCAGTGATGAGGATTTTTCTCGTGAAGGCTAAACATATAATTTAGTGATATTTGACGTGGAAACTCTAAATTTTGTCCATTATTTATTTTTAATTTTTTTTTCTTTTATTCATACACAAATACTCAATCTAGAACTTGACATATAGGTAGCTATTAAGATTATGATATGGGAATATATACGCTTTTACATATAAGAACCAAACTTCTATAAATTCAAAATAACTCCTATAGTTTTTAAATGTGTTGGTTTTGGTAAAAATGAAATGTTTTTTTAAGGTAGATGAATATCTATTTCTTCCGGTCTCAAAAACTTTTTTTTCTTTTATTATTATTTTATATGACAACACCAATCTTTGTTACGCATAATGATTTATTTAGCCTTCTTCTTCAACATATCAATAGTAAATTAGTGTCATACAGTATTAAAAAATTTAATTTTAATTTTAAGATTTTACTTTATTAAACCTCCATTTTAGCATTTTACCTTCGCTATTTGAAAATGCTACATTGAAAGGCAACTGGTAAAAAGGAAACAAAAGAAACATTAAAAGAGTAATTTTATTTTATTTGAATCCATCATTGTGGATTAAACAAAGTAAAATTCATATAAGTACAATGTGGGATGATAAGATGAAAGGCTTAACAAGGAAAACGGCATATGCAATCTTGTATGGCATTACAATTTCCACTTGCTAAGTTTCCATGTTTTTTCTGACAATCACTGTTACACTTGCTTTCTTCACAATCCTCATTCAACTTCTCATCACACCTTCTTCCTTCTACCATTTTCATTGCTCCTTCATTTTCTACATCACAAACACAATATTCAATACTAAACCATCAATCCCACTTTCATAAATTTATTCACAACAAAAATTAATTTAAGAGATTATAGTAAGCACAAATTAATGAAGAAAACAAAACATACCAATCTCAATGGAAAGAACAAGTAGCACGATCAAAACTGAAGTGATGAGCTTCATGATAAATTATCTTTGAGTAATGCTAACTTAGTGACTCTTTTGTTCAATTATCTAAAATATATCTTTCGGATGGGTTGGTATGAAGGAATGTTGGGATATATATACTAACACTAACCCTAATCTTAGTTTCTCGAGCTGTTTTTCTATTTTACTAATTCTCTTACTTGTTGATACACGTTATTTCTAAATCTCCATTAATGTATTAAATCTCTTTGATTTTATAATTTAAGGCATTAATTAAATCATTAATTTGTAATAAAAAAATTCAAATTGTTTCTGTATAAGAGTTAATCATAATTTATAAGATTTTTATTTCAATTAATTACGAATCATCAAATTTGAATTTCAAATAAAGCTAAGTAATTTGGTCAGCACCGTCACTCATAAAAGCATATCTGCTCTATTATTTAATTTGAAATTTGAATTGAAGAATATAGCTGGAATTAAATAAAGAATCAGCTGTTGGTTATTTATAAAAATGTTTCGGTAACAACACAATGAACTAATCATCTGCAGTGATTTTGAAATAGGCAGAATCATGAACCAGTAGTAAATGAATTGTTTTTTAACAACCAAAAATAAATAAATAAATAAATAAATAAATAAATAAATGAGAGGTATTTAAGGAGTACCTCAATTCATATGAAAAACTTATAAAATTTACTTAACCCTATGTCTACAAACAACATATATCCTCATACACATCTCTTAAAAGATTATATCAACAAAAAGAAATACAAATAGATTCTTTCTAGCATGGAATTCACAAACTAATAACTTTCCATCACTCTCAAAATATATAACATATTATATGGGGTCCTTACATATATCCTCATATCATCTCTTAAAGGATTACATCAACAAAAATAAATACAAATAGTAAATGCATATTATTTTCAAAAGGCAAAGGATCAACTTTTCTGTCTCAGGTAGATTAGTATCTCTACCCAAGTCTGGTAGACTTTATTTTATCTCACTAGTATCTTTTATTTTTTACTTTCCTCAATAATACCTTTTATTTTTTATTTTCATCAATAGCATTCTCTATTCTTTAATTCTGGAAATAACATTCTTTTATTTTCTCTAATAGCAATTTTTTTTGTAATATTTATTAAAGATTGTGATTATTAGTTTATTAAAATTAAGATAAAAATAATAGAAAAATTATTAAATTAATTTTTTTTAAAAAAAGTACAAAGAAAATAAAATGAAATATTTTATAGGTTTTTTAAATAATTAATTATAATAGGACAAATGATAAATTATTTTATTTTATATTTTATAATAAATTTGGCATAATAAATTATAATAATTTTGTGATTGTGTTTTTATATTAAAATTGATATTAGAAGAAAAAATTATAATAAATTATAAAATTATTATGTGAAATAAAATTTGTATTTTTAGTTTGTTAAAAAAAATATCCAAATAATTAATGACAAAAATAAAATAAAATTTTGATAAAGATAAAATATGATTTTTGATAAAGATAAATTTTAATTTTTGATAAAGATAAAATTTAGTTTTTGATAAAGATAAAATCAAAATAAATATCAAACCACTTCTCAAATTTCAGATATAAAATTGCGTTATAAGAGAGAGGATGGAAGCAGAGAGAGGGCTTGTGATGGTGAGTTTAGTACCGGGAGAAGTGAACATCGGCTGACCTAGCCCTAAATCAAGGGTGACCTTGCCCATTGTAAACATCCAGCAACAGATAATAATTGAGAGTGTGTTAGTTTTCTTTTTGAGAATTCAAACTTTGAATCTACATTGATAGAGGTTAATTCTGATTAGCGGGATGGCATCTCATCTAATTTATTTTTTCTTTTTGAATATAAATCAGATGTAGTATCACTGGTTATCATTTTGCAAATAATCATGTGATATCTCAAAATCATTTTAGTCATTTTAACAAAGGTATTTTAGAAATTAATTTTTTTATAGAGATGCAAGAAGAGAGTATGAAGGTGGAAGAAGAATTTGTCATACCTTTTAAAACCTAAAACCTAGTTGGGCATAGAAGCTTATGCGGAAATAACCCTTACTTATGATAGGTCGAGCATGGAATTTATACTTTTAGAAAAGAGCAATGATATGTCAATATCTAATAAATATTTACAATCACTTTATAATTAACATTTATAATTAACATTTTACTCTTCATTTTTTTTTTTATCTTCATAAATATAAAAATTTAAGAAAGTAATCTTTTGACAACTATAACAACCATATTATAATCCACCTACTTTTTTGAATACTATTATCATTATTAAAATTGTATTTATGAAGAAACAAGGAGAATAAGGGATAAAATGACACTTGTGAAATAGTTCTAAAAAATTGTTGGTGTCAACATTATTGCTCAAAATTTTATTTTTATATTGATTATAACACTCTTAAAAGTAAATTGTAATGTAGTTGTTACAACTGTCAAAAGATTATTTTTCTTTAGAAAAAGTGTGGTTGGATTCATTAAAAATAACCTATACCATTAGACACCTTATAACATCACTTTCTTCCCACACTCCACCACTCCCACAAAAATATATATTAAATAGTACTTTGTAAACAAAGAATTCGACATAAGAGCCAATTTAATAACAGAATAATTCTTTCTCTATCATCTAAACTTATTTCAAAACCATGTCTTGAATGATGCTAATGTAAAGATCTCCACATCATCTACTACCTCATTATTAAATACTATTCTATTTTTATACATCCAAATTTTTCATAGTATAACTACTCACATAGCCCTTTAAACTGAATTTATTTTCTTACTAAAACTTGAAATATAAAAGCATTGCAAATGATCAAACATTGTAAGAGGATTATCCGGATGAAATACCTAACCACCTATCACAATTATCGCACATTTTTTATGTTGAGCAGGTTTCTCCATGTTTTTACACATGGGACATAAGTTGGTTAAGTCTACAACCTATATTTTTCCAAGGTAGCCCTCTATCCTCATAGTTGAGCTGAACTTTAAAAATCCATAATTTTCTAAACCATTTTTTACTTGGAGAGTTAACATTTTCTTTTAAGACCCTGTAACCAGACCCGCAACCCATATCCTCCTGTCCCTTTCAAAATAAGCTGCCTGTATTCTTTATATAATAAATGTAACAGTTACCACCCTTCTTCTGCATATTTTATTGTTTTTCCGCTTTTATTAATGAAATTACTAAAGTAGAAAATCAAAAGCTAACTCTTACTAGAGTAAAATCTAAAACACATTTTAGTCCCTACAATTAAAAAAATAAAAAAATGTGAAAAATAATAAATAGAAAGTAAAATAATAATGAAGATTTTCAAAACAATTTTAGAAAAGAGTTCATTTATTATTATTTTCGCTGAACTTAGAGATGAGGTTAACTTTTTTCATTTTATTTCTTTTTAATTTAAATTTACTAAAACAGAACATTAAAAATCAGCAAACTAAAATTGGCTATTTATATATTTTTTTTAATTCGTCAATTATTTTAAAAAAATTTAGTTCCTAAACGATCACTCTTAGACTCAAATGACTATTATAATTTATTATTAACTAACAGTTTAAATATTTTTCATACAATTAGAAATAGTTACAATTTTCACATCCATTATACCATTGAATATATTTTTATTATATTATAATTAAAATAATTAAAATGGATATTGTGATTAAGATAATAAACAGTTCACAAATCATAGATTAAAATCGATATTATAATTAAGATAATAAAGAGTACAAAATCATAGACGGTGGTATATTGCAAATTATGGATTGCAGATTTCCTTTTACATACAAAAAAAAATTATGTATGTGTATTTTATAACAAAAAAAAATATATATTTTAAAAGTACATAATTAGATATTATTTTATTAAACATTAATTTTAAAATAATTTAGATGAAAATTTTATAAAGATAGACCTTTGCATACAGAACAATATAATATTTTATTTTATAACAGGTTAAGAGTAATTTTATTTAGGTTTCTTCGATTGATGTTACACATAAAATAAGATTAGAGTGATAAGAGTTAATTACAAATGTAGGTACAAGAGCATCCTCCTACATAATTACAGTATGCTTTTGCAGACGTTCCATGTTTACTGACGCAAGCCTTGGCACATTGTGCTTCTTCAATGTAGGTACAACTCCCCTCCGTCGTTAGGGTTTCATCGCATATTTTTGCTTCTACCACTTTCAATGGCCCTTCTTTCCCTGTCACACAATTTTTCATTATTCAATCTCAATCTTACTAACTTACTTCAAACCAAAACTTTACAATAACTTACCAATCTCAATGGAAGCAACAAGCAGAACCATCAGAACCACACTCATCGTCGTTTTCATCTTCAATCTTCTTCCTTCTCTTCCGTCTCTCTGATGCCTTCTTCATCTCATGCTATGCATAAACATATATATACATATACCATTTTATGTTCTTCACTCTTTTTAATAAATTCAGTGTTTTACTCTTTTTAATAATTTAATACTCTTTTGACCTTCAACATATAAATATTGATAGCGTAACATTAATTACATGTTACAATTTACAAATATAGTAATAAAATTTGATTTTTTATAAAGATATCATTTGATTTTCTATAAAAATATCATTTAATTTTTATTATTATTATTGATACTCGAAATAAAAAATTGAATACAGATTATAAATATACATAAAACTTTAAACTACTACATTAAATAATTACTATTTTTATCATGACTATTATTATTATCATTCAAAATAATATTAATCATAAAGCTATTAATAATAATATTAATAAAAATTATTATTATAAATTTAATAATAATATTAATAATAATAATAATAAGATTTTTTTCCTAAATAACACTCTTTTATTTTTTATTTTGCTTAATAACACTTTTTATTTTTTTATTTCTCAAATAACACTCTTTATTTTTTAATTTTTCAAATAACACTCTTTTTTATTTTTGTTATTTTTTTTTTGGTTTTGTACGTTTATATGAGTTGTGTTATTTTTTATTTATTTTATATTTTATTTTTGTATAGTTACTTCAATTGTATTGATTTTTAAGAGTTATTAAAAATTTTAATTATTAGTTGATTAAAATAAAATAAAAATAATATAAACATAATTGAATTAAATTTTCTTAAAAAAATAGTACAAAGAAAATAAAATAAAATATTTTATAAATTTTTTCAACTAGTTAATCATAATAGAAAAATAAATGATAAATTTTATTTTATATTTTATAATAAATTTAAATTTTATATAATAAATTATATTAAAAATATTTTTATAAAAATTTTCTTGTCTATATTATCATCTTTTTAAAGTTAGATGATGTATTACTACCTTCAACGGTCAATATTAAAATCTTTTTAATTTGCTCGATAAACTATTACTATCAATAATCTATATTTTGAAATTGCAACAATGAAATAATGCAAGAGTAGTACAATTGTTAAGCGTACTATAATCTAATGTCTATAATCTCCACATGCAAACTATATATGACAGAAAGTATAAATAGTGTACAAGCAACAACCACATAAGGAGTATTTTTTTAAAAAAGAATTAGAACATCCTAAGACACTTAGGATTTTGGGTTTTAAAAAAAGTAATTTGAATCAGTTTAGAGTATTAAATTTTCTACTCACATGTCTTTTATATAATAGTTAAATAATATATAATATTTCAAACCGTGACGCGATTCAAATTGTTTGGGTCTAGAAACAAAATTCAAATCAAGAAAAAGTATTCGATTTGAATAGGTTACCAATTTTTAAATCTGTTTTCAGTTATTTTTCATTATTTTTTGAATTGGTTTATTTTGAATATACCTTTGGTCAGAATAAATAATATTTGTTTTACAAAAGGATTTGATCTTGTAACTCTATTAAAAAACAAAACAGTAAGGAAAGTGTAACAATCGAGAAAATCTGTCATTTGAGTAGAAATAGTAGAAGTGGAATGAACACTTGATTATTATATTATTAAACTAAAAACGCGTAGTCAAGTCTCATTTCCACTCAAGCCATCATCTCTCTAAAACCCCAAACCCTCTTTTCCTCTGACTTCTCTCTAAGTCTCCACTTCCATACTTCATCAGTTTCTTCAAGCGGAGCTCACTGTTGGACTCGTGACGAAGGATAGAGCAAGTCTACCCGATCAGAATCTCCGTTAGAGTAAGTTCATTTTCTGCCCTCTTCCCTTAGAGCCATTTTTATGTTTTTGTTTTCCTCTACCTTATGAGCTTGCATGTGGCCTCTGAGTTATCAGATAGTGCCTTTGTGAGCTCAGTTCCTTAGTGTTTTAGTCTGATCGTTGGTCAGAGATCCTTTGGTGCAGATTTGAGTTCTTAAATATCTTAGGCTTTGGGGCTGTTATAGAGAACTTATAGTGCAATTCAGGTAAAGGAAGTTAACCTTAGTGCTTGTTTGATTTACAAATTTAAGTCTTGAATAGAGAAGTTAATGATTGTAGTAATTGTACAATTTGTATCTGGTAAAGTTTCCTGCAGGTTTGAAATGTTGAATTGAATGTTGCATGTATGAGATAGTTGTGTGAAAATTGATGATATGTTGATCTGTTGAATAGATAATTTGTGTTAGGGTATATCATTCATTGTGTATGTGGCTTGATTTTCACCCAATTTAGTCATCTAAGGCATGCATGGTAACTCTGATATAGTGAATTCTGTTGATTTTTCTGCATTTTTCGCTCAAGCTAGGCAATCTCGCCTAGGCGAAATCACTTGGAAACCTAAGAGGTGCTCTAGGGTCCAATTTCGCCCTAAGTATTTTCGCCCAAGCGAGGATACAGTCGCCTAGGAGAAAAAGCCCTTGGAGCTAGTGCGCTCTCTAGAGTGTCTTCGCCCAGGCGAGAAATCTTTCGCTCGGGCGAGGATATATTCATGCTCAAGCGAGAGTATTTTCGCTTAGGCGAAAATGGGTAGTGCTCTCTGGACTACTTTCGCTCAAGCGAAATAATTTTCGCTCAGGCGAGTGGTATTTTCGGTCGGGCGAAATTTAAAAAAAAAAATTGTTGCTTTTTGTTTTTGAATGTTTAGCTCTTTTGGAATGCAATGTATGTATTTAGTAAAACAGATTTGTCAACGATTTTCCAGCAAATATACTGGGTCCACAAGTAATATAATGAGTAAGAGAGTATCGTATCCTCAAGGAACGAAAATTGTAGATTGACTCAATATCAATTGTATTATGAATAAAGATTTAACAATAATTTGTTTTGGTAACTGAATATAAAAAGTAACTTAAAACGCAATTAATAAAGAAGAAAAATCAATAATAATAACAACCTTGGGATTGAATAATAATATTCTCTATTCTCATGTACTCTTATATGACAATTTAATATAAAACGTTAAACAAAGATAAACTAAATAAAACAACATTAAATAAATACCAAGAGTACAATTGAAGTGGAGAAATTATATTTAATCCCAAGAAGAAAAGAGATTAGCTACGCATGGTAGCCATGAATATACAACGAAAAAGGAAAAAGGAAAATTCTTGATTGCAACAGTGCTTCCAAAGATCTTCCAAAAGATGATGTTCTTTCATTCATTCTAGCCTTCCTTTTATAAAAGATCCCCGCTGTTTGTTACAAAGTGGTTGTTATTTTGCACTTTACGCTTTAGTGGCGTTGACGCCTTTGTACAGAACTTCTTTTCTCATTTAAGTGAGTTTTAGCTTAAGCTTCTCCTTTAGCGTAAGCAAGAAGTCACTTAAAATCTGTTTTTCTGCTCCTTTCCTTAATTCCAGCATTCCTTATTCTCTCTTTCTTCGAATTTCACCTAAATCTCAACTGCATTCTCTTTCCATAACCAAAAACGCATTAAACAGAAAAATAACAATAAAATCCCTAACTTAAACAAAATCCCTAAAAATCTTATAATTAAAACAGAGTAAATGCTAAAAATCCTAACAACTCTATACTTAATTAACCAATTATTAACAGTTATCAAAAGTCTCCCCACTTAGCTTCTTGCTTGTCCCTAAGCAACACAATCAAAACTTTCCATCTTTCCTCATTCATGTGCTCTCTTAAGCGTTTCTTAATTTTAAACAATTCATCCACAGCTTCATAAATTAGAAATCCCACAATCCAATATTCAAACAACACCTGCAAGTTATGACAGGATTCTCATCTCACACACTTCTCACCACTGTTTCCTCAAAGAAAATGACATATTACTCTCAATCAAAAGTTGCTACACATTTATCAAACAAATCCATCCTGCAATTGATAAGTCTGAAGGTCTTTACAAGGTTGTAACATGGCCTAGTTATGAAAAAAAGAACTTGGTTTTTCTTGGAACACAAAACATACAAATAGTTTCAAAAACTATGGATACAACTTGAATTTAAATTTAGAAAACTAATTGGACTATGAATTCTTCATCACTTTTTCACCACTTTTACTTTCCAGCTGACTTTATCATTCAACTTTGCTTAAGCTAAAACAGTAGCTCATGCTTCCCACTGTGTACCCCTTTTTCAACTATTATTTTTTTCTTTTTCTTTTCTTGTCTTTTTCCACATGTGCAAAACAATATATATATATATATATATATATATATATATATATATATATATATATATATATAGTATTTTTTTTTTCATTTGGAGTACACTCTTATAGCAGCTACCTTACTTCCCCAATATCCAAAGCCCTTATTTACTTAGAACTCCCTTTTTCTTCAAGTTGCACCACAATTTCCTAACTATTCATACTCAAGGTAGTTTTATGGCCATATAGCTCAAGGTTCCACTGATTCGGCCTAATTTGGTTCAAAATTCAATCTCTCATCTTACCAGGTAGCTTTTTGGCTCTAGTTATCATTTACCCTCAATCAAACAATATGCCTTCCTCATCCTTATCAATACAAGATAAATCCTAGCTCAACAAATTAAAGCAACAATTAATATCAAGACAATATGCATCTCAATTTTTCTCTCAGTGTCACTGTCTCACATACTGTTTCACTCCAATCCTGTCAATTCTTACTCATGTTAATCCTCCTATTGTCATGCAGTCTTTCTAATTTTCTGTCACTGTTAGCTCAAGCT
>Ga0209489_105718_pt1 | contig 21122 bp, 12 predicted proteins | sample SiratrowhiteBW_FD_187527 | JGI IMG/M metagenome (GOLD analysis project Ga0209489, IMG submission 187527) | Root nodule microbial communities of legume samples collected from California, USA - Siratro white BW (SPAdes) (version 2) | ecosystem: Host-associated > Plants > Roots > Nodule | place...
ATTCAAATAAAGATCCAGTCTGTGAAACAGAATTGCATTTTACTGAAAAATATCAAATTGTTTCAAAAAGTTTTGAAATCCAATTCACCCCCCCTCTTGTATTTCAGCCAAAACAGTTTCCAACACAAGTCAAGAAAAATCAATTGAGTAATCACACAAAACTGTAATCAACAAAGATTCAACCAATTGAGATACAAAAGCAGTAAATTGAAATCAGTGAACAATCCAGACCAGTCAGGAAAGAGTTACGTGGAAGCTAGAAGCAATTAATTGAATATCGCACTCAGAGTAGTAAACAACAGATAGCAATTTATCTAAACACGTATGCAATCAGTTGAATAAAAAACTCAGTACAACACTACCAAAAAATAATTAGATAAACAACATAAATAATTAATTAAGAATCACTCAGACTGAAGTCAAGAACTGAAACCAGTCAATTGAACAAATAAATCAATTAATTCCAGAGAACACAAAAATAACAACATAGAACAATTGATTCAACCCAGAAAACAGTAAATTGGAATTCCTTAATGAAAACGGGTTTTCAGAATACTAATTAATTCATGAGATGAGGGAAAGAGAGATCAAGAACACCAAGATTTATATTGGTTCACCCTTCGTCAAGGGCTACGTCCAGTCCTTTGCCAACAAGTAAAGAATTCTACTAAAGATCAACAAGATCAATCCAATACAATGTCAATTACACTCGCTCAAAGCAAGAAACCCATTACACATTACAAAACACAATCCCTACACCCCACAGAAGGCAAGAACAGTGCAGAACCCTACTGCACAAGCTCAAATACAAACCCTATGTAATTTGTAACCAAACCACTCAAAATGCAATAGCAATGAAACAAATGACAGTGCTTCTATGCAAAAACATATTACAACACAGATGTAAATCAATGTAGAAGACTTAGCTCCGGTGCAGAACCAAGATGCAAATCAGTGTAGAAGACTTAGTTCTTGAGGTTTTGTTTGTTGAAAATCAATGTAGACTATGTTCTCATAGTAAGGGAATGTCTTTCTCTCTTAGAATTTTTCAAAAAGAATCAATCGAATGTGTTAGGTACAATAGAAAATCCACGCTACCCTTTTATAGCAAACTGGTTTAAAATAGTCAAACCTCAATTGATTGATTCAAACATTCAATCGATTGATTCTTCTATAACACAGAAGAAATTCAGCAAATTGAAATATGAAAAACAATTAACTGATTTTACTCTCAAAATATGTTTTTCAAAATCTATTAAACCTCATTTTAGATCCAATTATTTACTTGTAAAACAAAGTGAATTTATAGAGCTTTCTTTAAGTGGTGTATCATGCAACTCATGGTTTTGAACCAAAAACCACTCATACACACCCAACCTAAGTTCTAGACCAAATCTCCCATCAAGGTCCATGATGGCTTCAAGCAATCCACTTAGCAAGCTTTGATCCATATTGATTTCATCAAATCACTTAGCAAGCCTCGATGTTAACACAGTTTAGTATACAATAATTTATATTTTGATTGGTTAAGAAATATATTTGTTTCCTTTTACAATTAAAGTGTTTGAATGGTCATGAAAGGAGTGTTCTAGAATGATTATTAATTATCATTTATTTTAGATGTAATTCTATATTAATGATCTTAATATTACATGTGAATATTCTGAATTAGGATTGAAATATTTTATGTTTATGAATTTAAATAAGGTAATGTTGGTAATATGATGATGGCATGTTTTGTATTCTTTAACAAGATGATAATATAATAGACAAGTGACGCTTCTAAATGATTTCAAGCTCAAATCTGGAAATAGGACAAAAGAAAAGCTAGATTAACGTGATGATGTATATATAGATGTGAATAAAGATTATAAAGTTATAGAAATATGAAATATATTTTCTTATGTCATGATTTTTATATGTGATTTCAATATGATAAAAGAGTTGTTGAGTATGCCATTTTATAAATATCTATGCATCAAATGTATGATTGTCTTCCAAGGATAGTTAGTGACACTTTTTACCTCATTAGTTTAGAAAAGATATAAGCTCAGTTAGATATTCCTATGTGAAAGTGAGGTAATATCTCCTTAGAATTAAGGTGAGATTTGAAAGGAAACTATCCTTATTCCTTTGCTAGTTTGTCAATTTTCGAGGATGAAAACATTTGTTGTTGGGGAAAATGTAATACCCTAGAAAATAGCTTTATAATATAAATATATTAGAAACAAGAATTTAACTTTAGATATAAATAAGATGATACCTCTTTTTTTTTAAAGAAAAAGAGAGAAAATTTTATATAAATAGGAAAATCAATATTCAGATTAACTAATGTTATTAGTATTTTAAACACTTTTACGGTTATACAAGATTAGTTTTATATTGTTTTTTAAAATTAATAGAAAAAAGATAACATCTTTAATAAATGAGATGAGTTAAAGAAATGTATGTTTATAAAACTTAGGTTAAGATATGTAATTTAAAGAAAAAAATATTTCTTTGTATAATTACTATTTAAAATAAAATAGTACTTTTGAATATATAAATTTTTTATAGAATATTTTTGTAAAAAATTAAATATATAATTGAAAAGGATTGATTAATCTATATTATTATATTATGATGCAAGATTTGAAATGTGTCATAATATATATATATATATATATATATATATATATATATATATATATATTATTTTTTTATATATATATATATATATATATATATATATATATATATATCTATATATTATATTATTATATATATATATATATATATATATATATATTATTATATATTTTGTAAGAAAGTATATACACTCCAAAATATAGGGAATGAAATATTCTTCCATCCTTGTATGATATATTAGCTACTAATTGTATCCTTAATTTTTTTTCTTTAATTTCATTAATTTGTCAATTATATTTTTACACACATTTTTTTTTCTATAATCTATGAGTATCTAATGTCAAATTTAGGTTACTTTAACATTCAACACAAATGATTGGATTTTCAGAAAATTTTTATGGTTTAAATTAAGTAATGTATGACATGTAACAAACTGTTTTATTAAAAACTAGAATGAAATTTTTCGAACTAGTTTTCCTCGTAACTATGTTAACTAATATGTACTTTGAGAATATTATTATTATTAACAATAGCATTGTTATTAATATGACGAATATTTTTATTAGTAGCAATGATAATAATAACATTATTATTATTAATATTATTAATACGATTATTATTATTATTATTATTATTATAAGTAATGTTATTAATATTAATAATAATTAAATAATAATAATAATAATAATAACACTAAAAACAACCAGAATAGTAATAATGATCACAAAGTTTATCTAGCATAATAGTTATAAGATACGAATAAGACTAAGTTATGTTGTGAAGAAGTTGTCCTATAAATAAAACTACAAGGTCAGATTTGACTTTCAATTGTAGTCGTAAAAGCCAATAATGATTTTGGTGTATGTAGAAAAGTCATGTAAATGAATGATGACTTTCATTAATGGTAATCTCGAGTCTAATTTTTTTTTATGTTTGAACTGAAATTATTAGGGCATAACACAACTTCACTATAATTAAAGTTGAACTAAAAGTCGTGAACAGGAGACATGACTTCTGTGAATCTTAAAAAGAAGTCGTGTAGGCTAGTACAACTTTAATGCAAATTGGACTTCAAGGACAACCAACTATAACATTTGCTCTCTAAAATCATAAGTTTAAAGCTTAAAGTTCCCTTACACAACTTTTGTTTAATATTTACAACATTGAAGTCATTCCCCCAAGAATGACTTTTTCTTTCACACCAAGTACATTGAAGTTGTGTCATGCCTTAGTTACTTCATATTAAACAAAAAATAAATAAAAATTACCTTTAATCAAAGTCGTCATTCAATTCCGCCACTTTTCCAAATACTTGAAAGTCGTTATTAGCATTCACGACTTTAGTTAAGAGTCCAACCTAACCTTAAAGTCATGAATGTAGAACACAACTTCTTCACAACAAAGTCATAATTAAATGTCATTGAATCAATGAGAATGACTTCTTCACAACAAAGTCTTAATTAAATGTCATTGAATCAATGAGAATGACTTCTTCACAACAAAGTCTTAATTAAATGTCATTGAATCAATGAGAATGACTAATTTATAAGCGTAATTTTTTAAAAAATGTTTTGAATTTTATAATATCCAAATCAAATTTACACAAAGTTTGGAAATTTTCGTTCACTTTTCATATTTTTTAATTTTAATAATATTTTTTAGTTTTAATAATATTTTTTAATCTTAATATTATTTTTAATTTTAATAATATATTGGAAACCCATATATATTATGCATAGTTTTTTTTATTATCACTTTAACTTGAAAATGTTTTCCACATGTTCGGAGTAAATGGCACACTAGACTACATAAAGAATTTGAATATTTACACAAGTTATGAATGTGAAAATAGTTATGGAAATTTTTCAAGAATCTAATAGCTAATTTCTTATGCATATGCACCATCTTCAAATCCAAAGGCTCCATGCCTTTTTCTTCCCATGTTCATGCATCGAGCAATGTGCAATATACTGAGCTCTAGCAACTAATGGAAACTTCCCATTGAGAGACCGACAATCTTTGCTTCATCATCTTTCTTGGAGGTTGGAAGTAGAATAACTGCGAGAATAGCACTAATGGCAGCTCAGCACCCAACACAAATGCAGGCAAGTTGCCACCATCAAACCAAGCATCCCATGGTCCACTAATTGTTGATACAATCATGTGTCCAAACCAAATATATAACTCTTAATTACAATGCGTTGGTTCAAGGAAGTTGTCTATGTCCTATCATAAACTTCTAATGCACTTATGAAAGACTTTAATTAGATGTCAATATATTAAGTGTAGGGATTCTAACCTGAGGAACCACAATTGCAACATTGAGAAGACCCAAAGATAAACCTGAAAATTTTGAGCAAACGAAAAGGTTACACGTTTTGCTTTGTGCTTAAAATCTCTTTTCAAATGGTAACTACTTATATATATATATATATACATACATATATATATATATATACATACATACATACATATATATATATACATACATACATACATACATATATATACATACATACATACATACATATATATACATATACATATATATTTTACCTTGCCCTGCTCCTGAGTTCCTGGAGTAGATAGATGCTAAAGCAAAGGGAACACTATACGTAACCTGATACACAAAGTATTAATTTACAACAAGATAAACAATTATTCTAATTGGTACAAATTAAAAGTACTTTTCTGATTTTTTTATTTTGTTTTGAAAATCCTTCTAACTTGTACCCAATGAAGTAGTGATAGAGGAAAGCCTAATATATTGTTGTATGAATGGTGACAAAAGATAGAAAGCTTATCGCAAGAGGAATACCAAGGACGAAGAAGAATGCTAGGGCTCCAGATTTGACTTTCATGGTGGGGTTTCCGATGAGAGTAGGGTTAAGGGCTCGTTGCTGCTCAGCGACTTTTGTGATGAGCACGGTGAGTGTCATGCAAACTGCAAGAATAACATTAACAATTGCCCTCAACCACTTCACTTCCCCAACCAAGCTACCCAACGGTTCTACACCCAAAGACATAACAACCAACACCACTGAATTCAACATGAGCCCCAAAGAACCTGCATGCACACCAGAATCATATGCCATCTGCCCAACATCACCACCGTAGACCTCACGACCCATCCAGTCAGTGTCGAACAACACATAAGGGAACCATGCAACCCAATTAATAGCAGTCACCAACATCAACATCCACATTGGCCTCTTCAGTTCCTTGAATGTAACGCACAACTCTCCGTAGAAGCACGAAAAGTGCGTTTTCCCTGCCTCCTTAGCCTGCTTCTCATTATGTTCCGAAATAAATTGGGGGTCATTCACACAAGTGAGAACCATAATGCACAAAGCAAGAAGAAGAACATGGAGAAGAAGAAGCAACTTTTTAAGTTTGAGCAAAAGACATTGCATGCATCGGTTTCTGTGAAAGGGAAGATCTTCTGGAGATCGTCATAGGATCCTGCGGCATATCCAAGGACGTTCCCAACCCTCCATGAAAAATGAGAAGAACGCATTGGCGGTTCTTATCTTTTTCTGGTCGCTGGTAGCCAAGTCACCAAGGAAGGCACGACATGGACCCTGGAGCATATTGTTGGCAACATCTAAGATCCAGAAGCCGATGACGAAGATGGCAACGGCACGGGGACGAGTTTTCTGTGTGATGTCATCACCAGCTAGCTGCCCTATATCGGCAGCGTAGCCAATTAGGAAAATGGAAATAGCGACTGCGATCGTACAGCGAGGATAAAGGGACGACGACGACCGAAAGCAGACTGCCATCGGTCACTGCTATAGCCTACAATAGGTTGAACTAAAAGGCCAGAGCGGGGCCACAAAGCCATATGAAGGAGGCCCAGGCGTGAGGAACTCCTAGGGTTTGTACATATGGTGTTAGAAGGGAGAGTTGTAGGGCCCATCCAAATTGAATACCAGCGGCGATGGACGACACTGCCACCATTTTTCAGAGGGGACTAAGTTCAACTTTTTGTTTCTCTTCCATTATTAATCTTGTTATTAGGGAGGCCTAGCAGTCAAAGAGAGACGTTAAATATGCCCTAATGCTCTCTCACTAACCCTTCGTGTTGATCTCCAAGGGAGAAATTGTGCATGTGTTCTTGTTTAGAACTGACACATGGGGAGGTTTATATAGGTATCATATGCATAGCCATTTTCTCTTATTTTGTATAGTTTTCTTATTTTATCCACAATAGTATTTAAGGTTATGACAAGCAATTTACAACGAACATCCAGAAGGAAAACAAAAGCAAGTTAAAATATAGCCGAGAAAAAAACAGAAAATTAACCACATATAACCACCTATAGTATAGAACACACTCAAGTATGGATCGGATTAAAAGAAAGTAGTTCTCCACATTCTAACTACACAATTAGCGTACAAGTGTCTTCAATACAAGATATATAAAATATATAATATATTTAATTATCTTATTTTTTATTTGGACAACATAATAATAAAAAATGTGGATACTAGTAAACATAAAATGTTTACCATAGATACTTAAAATGACATATTAACGATTTATGATTGTGTAACAATATACAGTTCAAAATAAAAATCCCGTAGCAAACTTAACTAATGTTATTAGTATTTTAAACACTTTTACGGGTATACAAGATTAGTTTTATTTTGTGTTTTGAAATTAATAGAAAAAGATAACATCTTTAATAAATGAAATGAAATGTGTTCAAGAATGTATGTTTATAAAATGTATGTAATTTATTGATGATTTATGATTGTGTAACAGTATAAAGTTCGAAACAAAATATCCCGTAGCAAACTTAAGTAATGTTAGTATTTTTAAACATTTTTACGGGAATACGATATTACTATTTCTTGTTTAAAATTAATAGTAAAAGTTAACATGTTTAATCAACAAAAACAAATGTGCTAAAAATGTATGTTTATAAAATGTACAAATATAGGTTAGGTTATACAATTTAGAGAAAGAATATTTCATTTTTATAATTAAAATTTAAAATAAAATTGTACTTTTGAATATATAAACCTTTTATATAACTTTACTTTAGGTTTCTAAAACTATTTATATGTAAGAAAGTATGTATATATTTCAAAATGTAGGGAATCAAACACAAGTTTTTTAAATAAACATATAGTCACAATATTGGGGAAACTTTGTGTTAATATCATGATTCTTATTATTCTTATTATAACTATTATTATGATTATTATGATTTTTCTTTATATTGTCATTATCCAATCTTTTATCAATCTTGATTCCCAAATTAATTACATTCTTTTATGGCTGAAAGGTCTAGCCAAAGAGCTATAGGTGCAAGATCAGATCATTGTTGTTTATTGGGATAATAATAACACAATATAGTTGTCCAAGAACTAAGTCTTCCATGAAAGAACTAAGCACATCGATGTTAAGCAACATTTTGTAAGAGAGGAGATTTTATGAGGATCTACGAAGGTGATAAAGGTCTCGACAGATCATAATCCCGCTTATATGATTACGAAGGTTTTGCCATGTAGTAAATTCTTTCATTGCATGGATTTGATCCAACTGATTGGTGATTAAGCTTGTAATAAGCTTAGTGGGAGAAAGTGACTCGTTTAGAAGATTTGTTCTGAACCAAGTTGGGGATTTCTGAAGATTGACTTATTAAAATCTTGTCTAAAGGTTCCCAAATAGTCTAATTGTGCTAGTTTGTCCAGTGTTTGATATTCAACTTCTATCATATATGGTAGATGGACTGACAATGTAATTTTTTTGGCAGATAAGGCAATGTCTTACTACTTATGAGGGCCTTCCTTAGAGGGTTTTCTCTTCTTCTGGCCATGCGAAGGGTTCACCCTAAGGCTCTTGCTGGAGATAAGATCTCCTATTATTATTGTTGTCCAAGTGATTCTTCAACAACAACAATATGAGTATCAACTTTTGGTGCTTCAACTATTGGATTTTTTGATGGTCCATTGCTCATAGAAGATTCAGAAGGGGAAGACACAACGAATGGGTTGTCATCCACGAAAGCTAAACTCTCCAAGGCTTCTAGGGGAGGAGGTTTCAGGTTTTCCAGACAGTGTGTTAGAAAGTCCTCCATCTTTAAGTGAGCGACCTCCTTTTTCTCCAAGGATAAACCTAGTGGCATCTACGTCATGTTAACAAAGGAGAAAGTGGGTTGTTTGATAATGCAACCCACTTTCTTGATCAATTCCTTGCGTGTTTGACTGGCTATCTTATAGAACTTTTGATCAATTCCTTGCTTCCACATAATATAGTTTAGAAGACCAGGGTAGGGTATGTTCACCATATTATCACCCTAGCCTCCGCTAAGTATCACTAGGTTTAAGAAGTGCATGTGTGGATGGTTGAAAGGTATACCTTTCAAGAGATGGTAGATGATCTACTTGTCAAACTCTATTGCCTCCAGATGAGCAGCGGGACCATAAGTTTTAGTATAATCTATACCTTTCTATTGTGAGTACCCTTTGCCTACTAGCCTAACATTGTTTCTCAAAACCTTACCTTGTTTGTCCAATTTGTTTCTAAACACCAATTTTGCACCAATAATTGTCTTGTCATTGTGTGGGCTGACAAGCTACAAAACATCATTCTTTTGGAATTGATTTAGTTTTTCTTGCATAAATTTTATCTAGCTCTCATATTTTAGTGCCTTGTTCATATTTTAGGCTGAATTTATGAGATTTCGTTGTTTGGTCCTTCAACCTAGACCTTGTTGTCATATCTTTTTGAGGATCTACTATGATTGTATCTATTATATGGTTATTTATCAAGGTAAAATTCCTTCCAATTGGTTCTCATTCTTTTATCTAATTGTCTAGTGGCTCTTGTAAACCTTCTAATACTGCTAAATTTGTCTACAAATCTTAAATATCAAAGCCATAAAAATCATTCTGTTATGATAATTCCTTATTAGGCTTATGGTTAATGAATATTACATGAATGACTTCCTCAATAATAGAGGTTCTAGTGTTGTAGACACAATAAGCCTTAAAGGTTTCAAATATCCAAGTAAATTTACTTTATCACTTATACAATCAAATTTATCTAGATTTTCTTTTGTATTCATAATAAAACATTGTACTCCAAAAGAGTTTTGGACTTGTTTTTACGCATGAGTAGATTAGGGTTGGGTTAAGGTTATAGCTAGGGTTTCAATTGGCTCCAAAAGCTCAAGAGAAACCCTAGGTCAGTTTTAGAAAGGAGAACACACATGCATACCACATTTTGAGCATATGTTCAAAAGTGAAAAGTATGATCGGACAAGTGGCACTTGATCCACTTCACATGCCACTTTTCAAGGAAATTCAAATTTGAATTTCACTCTTCTCTTTTCTTACCATGATTGACCAAGGCTCCTATAAATAAGAACCCTCACACCTTTTCTTTTGAATGAGTAGAGTTATGCTGTAACATTTGTACCTCAAATAATTCTTGAGTACTTTTCATTTTGAATCTTGAGTACATAGTTGTTATTAGTTCATTAACAAGTTCTTAGAGTTAGGTTTCTTTTGTGTCTTTATTTAAATTTGTACAATTTACTTCGATTATTTTAACTTTCCATTTGGCGACTCATTCTTTACTTGTTTTTGGAATTCAAGTTCAAATATATGTTATGTGATTAGTAGTTGTAATATCTTGTTAAAACTTGTATACATCAGAATCCACAAATTGCAATAAATTTGAGAATCTTCAAATTGAAAATAAATCAGAATCCTCAAATTGAAATAAATCTAAGAATCTTCAAATCGTAAAAGAAAATCAAGATCCTCAAATTGTAATAAACCTGAGAATCTTTAAACTGGAAATAAAATCAGAATTCTCAAATTAGAAATAAAATCATTAGAGGTACAACATTTTTTTTTTGTGCCAAGAGTGAATGTAGGCACAAAAGATTATGTATGAGAGACAAAGAATTGGAGGTGTGTGTAGAAATAAAAGGGTTTGTTGAAAGTAAACTTGGCCTGCTGACCCAAAGGAAAGAATGGGAGTGCATGTAGAAAATCCAAGTGGCACAAAAAGTAAATCTAGTGTCTGTGTGTGCGTATGGGCATGTGTGTGTATGTGGGTGCATGTGTGTGTGTGTGTGTGATCAATTGATTCCATTTGAGTGAAATCAATTGATTAAGTTGAAGTATTAGTCGATTAAAACAGACAGTATACAAATTTTATAAATAACTATCTTTCTTTGTTTTGAAAAAATGTTCAAAATAATTCATTTTTTAGAGAGAAAAGATATTCCTATACATTTCAAATTTTTGAACCAAGAAATTAAATCTTGAAGAACATCTTTAAGCTTCTCATGGATCATTAGCTGTGTGTAGGGAGTCTTTCTGATTTCTTTTAAACCAATAGCTTTATTTGATTCCAAATTACGTTGTTTCTATAATTTTTGATTGCTTAAGTTGTGTTTCTTTGTAATTAGATCGAGTTTCTGGTTACAAAGGTGGGTGCTGCACTATGTTGTTTTCATTCTTGTGGGATGCAAGAGTGATTTATTGGATGTAATACCCTAAAAAATAGCTTAATAATATAAATGTATTAGAAGTTATCATTCAACTTTATATATATAAATAAGATGACACCTAAATATTTTTTTTAAAAACAGAGAAAAAATTATATAAATAGGAAAATCAATATTCACGTTTCATTTTTATAAAAAGCCACCATCTCTCTCAAAAATGGTTCTTTCCCTTTTCTTTGTATTCTTTCTAAACCTCCGTCTTCCTTCCTTATCAGACTAACAGTTGGAGAGCACCCTTAGATTATTGGAGTCAAGCAGAGCAAGAGTGTCCAATCAAATTCTTGAATAGAAAGCTCCTAATGCAAGTTAGGTTGCTTGGGATTTTAGGTTTATGGAACTACTTTGCCAAATAGTAATTTTAATACTTTTAATATGCTAAGGTATTTCGGCTTCATATTTTCTATTAATTTAACTTCAAAATCTTTTCTAGACTAGCATCGATGTTGTCATGTATTTATTTTAAATCCTATTTAATCAGAATTCTTTTGTGTATAGATGATTCATATTCTTTATTCCATCTTATCTGTCATTTGTTGTGAAATCTAAAACAATCTTTTATTAATGCTTTGTTTGTCAGTTTTAGTGGCATTTTTGTTGTTGTCAATTTATATTAAGGTAATTTTTATTTTTTTTTCTACATGATTCCTTTCTATAATTATTTGTTAGCTAATTGAAATCTTGATACAAATAAATTTAGCCTGTTTATATTTAATTTTAGTTGTATCATATTGTTAAATAGTAAGAACTATTAAATATAAGTTTGACATCATTCTTTTGCTTGACAGTGATATTATATATATATAGTAATCATATTGAATATGATTGCATATTTACATTAGAAATGTGATTCGTGCTCTTTGTTTGGTTAGTATTAGAGTGATAGGATAGGAATATCAAATTTCAACTATTTGTAAATTTGTCTTCTTAAGTTTTCTCTTATAAATTGGCTTGATGTTCTTCTATCCTCGTTAATATGTGTTTTATCAATTTACTCATGCGTTTTTCACTTTCTTGTTTTATTTGTTCTATCTGACTATGTTTTATGTTTACTTTTCTCTCTTGTATGAATCTTAGGTATTCCTTTTTTGTCATTTCTACAGACTTAAATTATTTACTCCTTCTCTCCATTTTTGACAATTAGCGATGACATTTTTTTTACTAATTTACTTGTATGATTGCTTAAGAGATAAGACCTATAACTCTTTATTATTAATTATGAACATGTCATGAATTGAGTATTTCAAAAATTTATATGCATTTAGTATGAATTATATAAAATGTATAAGGAACTATGCAAATACAAGTAATTTATTATGAGTTGTGATGCTATTGTGTTTTCTTTTGGAGAACTATTATGGTTTACTCTCCAAGATTGGTAGTTGTAAACTCTATCTATTTTGCACTATTACTTCTAAGTTAGGCTAATGTGAATGCAGTGAATTCATGTTTGTGTTATCATGTTTATGTTGTCGCACTTGGTATGTACCATATTATACTAATAGATTCAGGTACAATGAGTAATTTAGTATACAATAATTTATATTGTGATTGATTAAGAAATATATTTGTTTCTTTTTACAATTAAAGTGTTTGAATGGTCATGAAAGGAGTTACTAGCATGATTATTAATTATCATTTCTTTTATATATAATTCTAGATTAGTGATCTCAATATTACATGTGAATATTTTGAATTTTGTACATTATGATTGAAATATTTTATGTTAATGAATTTGAATAACGTAATGTTGGTAATATGATTATGGCATGTTTTGTATTCTTTAAAAAGGTGAAAATATAATAGACAAGTGATGCTTTTAAATGATTTCAAGCTCAAACCTAGGAATAGGACAAAAGAAAAGCTAGATTAAATAGATGTGAATAAAGATTATAAAGTTATAGAAATGTGAAATATATTTTCTTATCTCATGATTTTTATATGTTATTTCTATATGATAAAAGGGTTGTTGAGTTTTTCGTTTCATAAATATTTATGCATCAATTGTATGATTGTGTTCCTAGGATAGTAAGTGACTTTTTACCTCATTAGTTTAAATAAGATATAAGCTCATTTAGATATCCCAATGTGAAAGTGAGGTAACATCTCCTTAAAATTAAGATGGTAGTTGGAAGGAAACATATCCTTATTGTTAGCACCAAGAGCTAATACATGATTTGATGGAATCTACACAAGAATGAAGTCTTCATTGAATCATTGCTAGCAACGTGGACTACATGAAGATTCATAGAAGCTTGTTGGAGTTGTGATCCTAGACTTAGATAGTATTTGTGTGAGAGTTTGGTTTTGGTTAAAATCATATGTTGCATGTTTCATAATCCAAAGTAAGCTCCAAAACTGATTTTGCTTAAACAAATTATTAAAAGGTTTTTAAATAAGGTTAATTCAGATTTTAGAAAACTATTTCAGAAAGGAATTCAGTAAACTGTTTCCAAAATCTGAACTTGATGAATTTTCTTTAAGTCACAGAAAATTCAATTGATTGAACTGTTGATACAATCGACTGAAGTCTTGACACAACTTATGATCAGTTTTCTTATATAATGGTCAAGCACGTGATTTAAAAACAACGAAGTCATTTGAGCAAATACTAGTGAAATTTTTCAAGAGAGAAAACGCGCGAACACCTTGAGATCTTTTAGCAATCAATTTTCATCAAGAACACTAATCTTGGAGCATTACTTTCAATGTGAATTTGTGATACTGTGATCTTAATCCAAAGCTAAGTGTTTCTACTCTATTCTTAATCCAATTTGTAATTTGTTGAGTGGATTCACTATTGAACTTGTGTCATTGATCTTTCTTGTACTATGGGTGTTGTGTTATGAATTACATAGGCGTTGTAATTGTAACAGGTTTAGTGCAATAGGTTCTGTATTGGTTAGACAATTGTTGTAGAGTTCAATAGGTTGTTTGTTGCTAGAAGCAGTGGTTGCTTGCAGGTTGTAATTTATGTAAAATTGATCTTGGTGATCTTTTTAATGGAACTCTTTGCTAGTTGGCGAAGGACTGGGCATAGCCCTTGAGGAAGGGTGAACCAGTAAAAGTTTGTGTTCTTGATCTTTCTTTCTCTCTTCTTTAACTCTTATCGTTTCTGTTATCGTCCGTTCAATTAACTGCTCTTGCGCATACTTGATTGTTCTTCTTACTGGTGTTATTCTTGAGTTTAGTGGACTTGTTATTTCACTTAGATTTATTCTGGAACATATTTGAGCACTTACTAGTTTTTGGTATTACTGGGTAACTGTTTTGATTTCTGAAAATTTGTTTTCTTGAAATAAGTACTGTTTCTTGTGCTGTCTTTAATCTGAACTGTTCTGCTGTAAGAATTGTCATCAATTTGTTGCTGATATTGTTCATATGATTGTTTCAGGGTTGTTCTGAAATACATTTCAATTCAATAAATTGCTTTCCATTTCTGATCTAATATTGTATTGATTGACTTGTTCTAGTTTAATCTGGTTTAAGTTGTGGTATTAGTCAATTGTTGGTACTGTTTGGTTATGTGAATTGTGTTCAGCTAATTGATTATGTGATTCCAGTAAACTGGTTATTATTGTTCTAGTTCAGTTAAATATTTCTATTGATTGATTCTGATCTAAAATTGTTTTGATTTTTATTGTGAACTTCATAATACCATTTTTCAGTAGTTTCATTAAAGATCTTTCATTCTCCAATTTATAAAAGGTAATTTTGTGAAAGTTTTTTAATAGTTCAATTCACCCCCTCCCCCCTCTTGAACTCATCCTAAACTTGTTTTACAATTGGCATCCGAGCTAGGACTTGAATCCTAGTCAAGTTTTTGATCCATGGCTGAGAACAAACTACCTTTTGCTGAGGGAGCCTCTATACACAGGCCACCTATGTTTTCTGGGGTGAACTACCAGCTTTGGAAAGTGAGGATGAAAATCTTTATCGAATCCATTGATCGTGGTATTTGGGATGTCATAGTAAATGGTCCTTATATTCATATGTCTATTGTGAATGGTGTGTCTGTTGTAAAATCTTATGACGAATTGTTTGAGGCTGAGAATAATAGAGTTCAGTATGATTGTGTTGCAAAAATTATAATTACATATGCCTTGAACCTTGATGAATTTTTCAGGTTATCTCAATACAGCTCTGCAAAAGAAATGTGGGACATATTGGAGGTCACACATGAAGGAACAAATGATGTAAAGCGAGCTAGAAAACATGCACTCATCCAGGAGTATGAACTGTTTAGGATGTAGCAAGGGGAGACTATTGTAGATGTTCAGAAACTATTCACTCATATTGTCAATCACTTGATTGTATTGGGAAAACAGTTTGATAAAGAAGAATTGAACATCAAGATCCTCAAGTGCCTGGATAGGAGCTGACAACCCAAGGTTACAACAATATTTGAGACAAGAGATTTGACCATCCTCACCACAGCAGCATTGTTTGGTAAGTTGAGGGAACATGAGCTTGAGATGACAAGGTTGAAAGAAATAGAAACTGTTGAGAAGAAATCTAGAAGCCTTGCACTCAAGACAAAGGCTGCAGATATTGAGTCCAATGAGGAAAGCTCAAATGAATGCAGTGACACTTAAAATCTCAACTTGCTAACAAGAAGATTTCAAAAGTTTATCAAGATGAAGGGCAAGATGAAGAATCAGCAGAGTAAAAGGTGTAACAAGAAACCTGATTCTAATTCCACTAAATTTACCTGTTTTGGTTGTGGTAAGCAGGGACACATGAAAGTGGACTGTCCAAGTTTAGTGAACAAAGAAAAGGCACGAGAGCGGAAGAGCAACAAATCTGGAAAAGGCAGAAAAGCATATATAGCAGGGAAGACAATGCCACTTGTTTTGGCAGTTCTTCACATGAGGATGTTGAAGCTAATTTGTGTCTTATGGCTAGAGAGAATTTAGAGGCAAGTAGTATATATTCCAGCACTTCCTTTAATAGTACAAATTACAGTTCACTTCTTTAGGCTTTCTTTGAAACCCATGAAGACGCAAACATATTGGCCTTGTCCAACAATAGATTGAAACGGCTGAATAATTGGTTGGAAGGCAGAATCAAAGAGCTGGAATATGAGGTTTTGAAATTGAAAACTAATTTCGATCATCTTGAAATGATTTACAAAGCTTCCAGCGAATTTGATTCTAGCAAGCCAGTCAATTGTGAAAACTGTGATGTTCTTTAAAGGAAAGTTAACTATTTGATTACTACTGCTTCCAAACTTTCCATGGGAACAAAAAACCTCAATGTCATTTTGGGCTCTCAAAATTGTTTTTTTGAAAAGGCTGACATAGGATATCAAATTGGTTTTCAGTAGCTTCTTTAAATCAAATGAGCAACAGTTTTCATCCTTCATGACTTGCTCCTATTGTATGAGAAAAGGCCACTCGATTAGAAACTGTAATGTTAGGAAATTTGATTTGCCTAAGGGGCTAGTTAGGTGGGTGCCTAAAAGCATCACTAACACTTGTGGACCCAAATTTAACAGAGTACCAATGCCTCAAACTTAATATGTGTTGCAGGTCTATTTGGCATCCAAGAAGCAACTGTGGTACTTGGATAGTGGATGCTCCAAACACATGACTGGAGTTGTTTCTCAGTTAATTAATTTGAAGTGGAAACCTGTTGGATTTGTCACCTATGGAGACAATAACTGAGGAAGAATACTTGGAGTTGGTGACATTAGAGGAGATGATGGTGTGATCATTAAAGATGTAATCCTAGTAGATAGATTGAAGCATAGTTTACTCAGTATAAGTCAACTGTGTGATAAAGGATACAAGATCACTTTGGAACCAGGACTTTGTCTCATAGCAGATTGAAAGTCTAGTGAGACAGTTCTTGTAGCTAAACGGGTAAATAATGTATACATGCTAAATGTTTCATGCATTACATCTAGTATGAACTGCTTGCTTACTAGGAATGATGAATCATGGCTATGGCATAGGAGATTAGCTCATATTCACATGCATCATCTCAATAGGCTTGCATCAAAAGAGCTAGTAGTTGGCTTGCCTAAGCTCAAGTTTGAAAGGGACAGATTGTGTGAAGCATGCCAAAAGGGTAAACAAACTAAAAGTTCTTTCAAACAGTTAAATGTGGTTTTAACACCTAGACCTCTTGAGCTGCTTCACATGGATTTGTTTGGTCCCTCAAGAACAATGAGTCTACATGATAATTATTATGGTCTTGTGATAGTAGATAATTATTCATTGTTTACTTGGACATTATTCGTTGCTACCAAAATAGAAACGTATCATGATTTTAAGAAATTTGCCAAAGTTATCCAAAATGAGAAGAATTGTGGTATTTCTTCTATTAAGTCAGACCATGGGGAAGAATTCCAAAATGAGAAGTTTGACAAGTTTTGTAGAAAAATTGGAATTAAGCACAACTTTTCAACATCAAGGACTCCACAACATAATGGAGTAGTAGAAAGAAAGAATCGGTCCTTGGAGGAACTAGTAAGGACACTCTTGAATAAAACAGATTTTTGCCAAAGTACTTCTTGGCTGACATAGTAAGTATAACTTGTTATGTTCTCAATAGGGTGTTCATAAGACCAATCTTGAAGAAGACTCTCTATGAACTATTTAAGGGTAGAAAGCCCAATATCTCTCATCTAAAGGTTTTCGGTTGTAAATGTTTTATTTTGAACAATGGCAAGGATAACTTGGGCAAATTTGATTAAAAAACATATGAAGGTATTTTCCTTGGTTATTCATTGCATGGTCATAGAGCATATAATAGGAGAACCATGCTAGTTGAGAAATTCATGCATATTGTATTTGATGAAACTAACCAGAACATGCAGGAAAATTCTAAGACAGGTGCAGAGGATGAGATTCCTACTGGATAACTAGTTGATACTGGACTAGAAAAGAAAACAGAAGAAGTTAGTAAACTGTCAGAAATTCAATCAATTGAACCAGGAATTCAATCGATTCAATCCGGAGTTGGTGGAGATACAATTAATTTTGGACTGCCAAAAGAGTGGAGAGTGCCCAAAAACCTGTCATTGGTCAAGTTCAGAAGGAGGTATCAACTAGAAGATCATTGAATCATTTCTATGAGCACATGGCGTTTGTTTCACAAATGGAACCCAAGACTGTAGTTGATGCTTTAGAGCACAACAACTGGATTAGTGCAATACATGAGGAACTAAATCAGTTTGCAAGAAATAAAGTTTGGTCACTTGTTCCCAAAACTAAACAGATGAATGTGATTGAAACCAAGTGGGTTTTCAAGAACAAATTGAATGAACAAGGAGTCATTGTAAGAAATAAGGCTAGATTGGTTGTAAAGGGGTACAACCAAGAAGAAGGAATAGACTTTAGAGAAACCTATGCACACGTGGCCAGATTGGAGGTTGTAAGGCTTTTATTAGCATATGCTTGCATGAATGGATTTAAGTTGCATCAGATGGATGTCAAAAGTGCCTTTCTTAATGGATACATTGATGAAGAAGTCTATGTGAGTCAACCCCCTGGATTTGAAGATCGCAAATATCCAGATCATGTCTTCAAACTCAAGAAAGCTTTATATGGTTTGAAGCAAGGACCTCGACAATGGTATGAAAGGTTGAGTAATTTCCTTCTTTCTCAAGGCTATGAGAGTGGAAAAACAGATAAGACTTTATTCATTACGAAAGCATGCAATGATATTATACTTGTTCAAGTTTATGTTGATAACATAATATTTGGTTCAACTAATGAAATTTTATGTGAGCGGTTTGTTGACACTATGTAGGGTGAATTTGAGATGTCTATGATGGAAGAACTGAATTATTTTCTTGGCTTGCAAATTAAGCAATTCCATTATGGTACATTCCTTAGTCAATCCAAATATTGTTGAGAGCTCTTGAAGAAATTTGATATGAAAAATTGTAAAGAGGCAGCTACACTTATTGTCACTAGATGTTATTTAGATATTGATGAGAAAAGAGCCAATGTTGATCAAACCAAATACAGAGGGCTCATAGGGTCACTCTTATATCTCATTGCAAGTAGGCCAGATATCATGTTCAACATATGTCTTTGTGCAAGATATCAAGCAAAGTCTAAGGAATCACACTACATGGCAGCCAAAAGGATACTAAAATATCTCAAAGGTACAATTGATGTTGGACTATGGTATCCTAGTGAGATATCTATGAACTTAATTGGTTATTCTGACTCGAATTTTGCAGGGTGCAAAATTGATAGAAAGAGTACAAGTGGAACATGTCATCTTCTTGGATCTAGTTTGATATCATAACATAGAAAGAAGCAATCATGTGTAGCACTATCTACTGTAGAGGAAGAATACATTGCAGCTGGAAGCTATTGCGCTCAAAGTTTATGGATCAAACAATAGCTAAGTGATTATGGTATAAGTCTTTCTCAAATTCCCTTGTTTTGTGACAATACAAGTGCAATAAATTTAACAAAGAATCCTATACAACATTCCAAGACCAAACACATTGAAATACGCCACCACTTTATAAGAGATCATGTGAGTAATGGTAATTGCATAATTCAATTTGTTAATTTTGAGAATCAATTGGCTGATCTGTTTACAAAACCTCTTAATAAAGACAGATTTAATTTTCTCATAAATGAATTAGGAATTATTGATTTTAAAAATATTAAATAAATAAATAAGCCAATAAATATTTGATTCTTAGTTATATTTTATGCAATATGTGTATGATCAATTAAATAAAGACAATTTACTGAATTTTCTCTAAACCCACTATAATTGATACAATATATCTGATCTTGTTTAATCTTTGATCAATTGATTGGGACGAGAGAATGTTGAACAAGGAAACTTAAGAACCTACAATAAACTGTTGTAAGGAAGACTACTATATGGGGAAGGCAAAGATTCCACTACAGATTCCTTGTTATTGGAGAGAATGTAATATCCTAGAAAAATAGGTTTATAATATAAATGTATTAGAAACTATATTTAACTTAAGACATAAATAAGATGACACTTATTTTTTTTTAAAATAAAAAAGAGAGAAAAGTTTATATAAATAGAAAAATCAATATTCAGGTTCACTAATGTTATTAGTATTTTAAACACTTTTACGGTTATACAAGATTAATTTTATTTTGTTTTTTTTTTAAATTAACAGAAAAAGATAACATCTTTAATAAATGAGATGCGTTAAAGAAATGTCTTTTTATAAAACGTAAGTTATGTAATTTACAGGAAAAAAATATTTCTTTTGTATAATTACTATTTAAAATAAAATAATATTTTTGAATATGTAAATTTTTTATAAAATATTTTTGTAAAAAATTAAATATATAATTGAAAAGGATTGATTAATGTATATTACTATATTGTGATGCAAGATTTGAAATGTGTCATAATAATATATATATATATTGGAAAAAAATATATACACTCCAAAATATAGGGAATGAAATATTCTTCCATCCTTGTATGATTTATTAGCTACTAATTGTATCCTCAACTTTTTTCTTTAATTTCATTAATTCGTCAAATATATTTTTGCACGCATTTTTTTTATGTAATCTATGAATATCTAATGTCAAATTTAGGTTACTTTTAACATTCAACACGGATGATTGGATTTTCAGAATTTTTTTATGGTTTAAATTAAGTAAGGTATGACATGTTACAAACTATTTTATTAAAAACTAGCATGAAATTGTTTGAATTATTTTTCCTCATAACTATGTTAATTATAATATGTACTATGACAATATTATTATTACTATTATTATTATTATTAATAATAGCATTGTTATTAATAAGATGAATATTTTAATTAGTAATAATGATAATAATAACATTATTATTATTGTAATATCCCATATTTTTCATATAATAGGAACTTTATTGGATAGGAATTATATAATAAACCTTAATATAAAAATCAATACATTCATAATGTATTTAAAAATATACTTCTCCACAAAAGATCTAATAAAAATA